>Ga0307373_10000323_pt1 | contig 91034 bp, 83 predicted proteins | sample OX2MG_FD_202534 | JGI IMG/M metagenome (GOLD analysis project Ga0307373, IMG submission 202534) | Soil microbial communities from Risofladan, Vaasa, Finland - OX-2 | ecosystem: Environmental > Terrestrial > Soil > Coastal area > Acid sulfate soil | place: Finland: Risofladan, Vaasa | collected...
CCATTTCGGCTGGCTCCGCATCCCCAGCGGGCGGCTTGTACTTCTCTTCCTCGCCCGACGCCACGACTGAGACGCTTCAGTGTGCTCTCAGCACGCTCCACCATGCGCACAGATTGGACGGCTACCCGGTGCAGCCCCCGGTGCGGCCTGCCATGCTTGGCAGGCGGCTAGACGGTGATCTTGTTCTCAATGGTGGGTAGATCAAGGGGGCCATACGCATAGGCGAACTGTTCGTCGGACGTGAACATCTTCAGATCGCCATCCTGCGACAGAGTAAGGACCATAACGCCAGGGTGTAATTGGCAGAACCGCGCAGCAGACTGGTGGCGTGTGCCGCCGATCGCGGCCATGAACGTCTTGTCGTCGTACACCTCGCCGCTCGCGATGTGCTTGAACCTCCGGGGGCTTGCCTCGGCCTGGTTAACCGGGGCGTCGATCTTGGCTCCAAACCCCAGGACGTTGAACTCGCGGGTCAGAACGACGCACCCGTCGACACAACTGAAGCGACCAACGGCCTCGGTGTTCGTGAGCAGCTTGGCCCTCAGTACTTCCGACCGCCTTAGGGTGTTTTCTCGCTCCGGGGTGCCGTGTTGCTGAATCGAATGTACGTAGGTGACCCATTGCTCGACCAAGTCCGCACGGAGGTCCAGGCTCGTCGTCCGGTAGAGGACCTTCAGGCCGTACTCGGTCGGGTCACGCCGCACATCGGGTAGGAAGACGAACGCACCACCGTGCCGGGCGTCTGCGGCGCTGCGGAGCAGCCTCGACAGCAAATGGAGACCCCTGTGCCACTCCTCGCACCTATGGTACTTCAGCGCGTCTTCGCCGAGGCGGCAGCGGACCTCGCGGGTGACACTCGCCTGAAGACCCTCTAGCAGCTCCTTGACCGGCCCGGGGCCATAGTAAGCGGATACTGCCCGGATGCGCCCCGCTCGGCTCTCGTACCCTTCGAACGATTCGTCTACTCGCAGGTGGCCGGGGCCAAGCACCTCCAAGTGCAGTCGGGGCGCACGCCCGACATTTATGACGCCCGGGTATCCAGGCCATTTTTCGTAGCCCATGCCCCCAACGTTCATCACCCCGTCACACCACAGCGAACCGTCGCGCTCCGCTACGAGCAGCGCACAGTCCGGGTGAGCGCACGCCGGCGCAAGCCGCCGAATTTGGTTGACGTCGAGCGGGAGTGGGTCGATCTGGGTCACGAGGAAGGGCGAGCGTTCTCCCGGCTCGCAGGAGAGCTTGTATCGGGGATAGCGTCCTTCCTCCGGCATCAGGCTGGCGAAGAAGATCAGGTTGACAAGCTTGCGGACTCCATCGTCCGAGATCGGCCCCGCGATGCCAATTCCGACCCGACGGGACTCAATCAGGAGTTCCGCCAGCGCCTTTGGCCCGCACAACCCCGCCGGGATGGGAGGAGGGGTGCAGCCGGCAAACACCATGCGTGTGGTATTCAGCTTCATCAAAACCACTCGAAGGGAAGACGTGCTGCCAGTAGGACTTCGCGAACGTCCCTGCTGGCTTTGCCTCTTGCGCGCGAACAGGTATTCGACCGCCGAAGTGCGGTACAAAGATTACCGCATTTTGGTGGCGTGCATGGAGTTGTCAAGTCTGATGCGTCATATTCGGAACTGAGGTCAGATCGCCATGCTACACCGCACCCGGTGTCCGTGCTATGCCGCAGTTCCCACAGCAGTCCGATCGTCCCCGACAATCTTTCCCTGCCAACACCGGCGAGCCATGGTTTCTGAAAAAGGTCGCCAACGCCTGGTGGGTGACGCATTTGGCGTATCGTACCAAGCAGTTCTACGCGCATCGCGCTCTGCGGGCATTCAAGGCGATTACGACGCTGCCGCAACCGTCGGCATTCCAGGCGTTGGGCGGCCCCGCTTGGGGGCACTTTTCTCGTGCGCGGCCGTCGCTGCCGGAGTAGACTCACCCTCTGTCGTGCAAAGCGTCTCCAACGCCAACTTCGGCCCGCTCATCGCCTACTTGGTACCGGGCGCTACGGTTCTGCTGGGATTCAGCCCGTTCTCGCCCGTCCTGCAAGCGTGGTTCGCCTCGACGCCCGCGACGGCTCCCTCGCTCGGCGGCTTCCTCTATCTCACCGTCACGTCACTGGCCGTCGGCATGACGGTCAGCGCCATCCGCTGGGCAGTCGTCGATACATTGCACGCCCATACCGGCCTGCCGTTGCCGCCGCTCGACTTCTCGCGGCTCGGGACCAACGTGGAGGCGTTCGCCCTGCTCATCGAGATCCACTACCGGCACTACCAATTCTACGCCAACATGCTCGTCGCCACGGCCATCGCCTACGCCTGCTATCGCCTGCATCTCGGCTGGCATGGTTCATGGGGCTGGCCGGACGCCGGTATCGCCACCCTCGAAGCGATTTATTTCGCCATGTCGCGTGACACCCTTTGGAAATACAAAAGAAGAAGAAGACATCCATCCAATTCTGGCCAATGCGGGCCAGGCGATTACGGCGGTAAGATGGAACAGGAAGAAGACATCCATCCTTTTGTGGCGAAGGCGGGGCAGACGACAACGGCCTTAAGATAGGCAAATCAAGTGTCCGGACGGCGCGGATGCGGCGGCGCAAGATCGTCGTCACGAGCGTCGCGGACCGACGAAAAGTGGGACCGGCGCGCAGCGCCGAACGGCCAATCCATCGGCGACCATGATCCGCGGCGGCCGAGGCGATGCCTCGCGTCAGCCAAAGGCCAGCTTGCTGGCCGTCACGCCCTGATACCAGCACTTGCCGCGACGGGCGGCCAACGCGGCGAGGCTCGATACGCGCCCGACCGCGCGCCGAAAAATGCGGCCGTAGCGGTCGACGGTATCGACCCAGGCGTCGGCGTTGACTTGCAACCGTTCGAGGATCGGCCGCAAGTCGGCCGGAATCGCGCCGCGATTATCGGCGCGGATCGCTCGACCAGTCCAGTCGGAGAACGTCGGCACTGGTCGGTCGGTGGAAAGCAACGCTGGCGGCTTCCGATCGGCATTCCGGGGGGTGGGTGATCGATCCGATCCGCATCTTCTCCGGCTGCGAATAGCGAGCACGCCGACGAGTTTGCCGCGAACCGCGTCGCATCGGACGCGAAAGCGTTTTGAGGCCAGCGACCCCACCCCGCTCGCCGGGGTCGGTGAAGGAGATGGCGTGCTACAGCGGCGCGCCTCGCCGCAACCTCGACCCCACCCCGCTCGCCGGGGTCGGTGAAGCAGATTCTCTGTTTCAGGCACTGCGCCGGCCACTGTAGCCCGCCATCTGATTCACCATCGAGGGCAAGCTCGAAGGGGTCTGCGGGGACGTGGTATCGGCCGCATTAGCCCACCATCTGATTCACCATCGAGACAAGCTCGAAGGGGTCTGCCGGCACGCCGAACATCCCGCACGTCGTGCTGGCCAGCCATTACGATTCGATGAACAACCGCACGCAGCTCACGGCCACCGTGGCGGGCGTCGCCGATTTCCTCAATTCCTACACCTACGACGCCCTGCAGCAGTTGACTCAAGAGACCCAGATGGGGCAAACTGCCGGGAACGGCGTCGCGCCCAAGGGCGTCATGTTCGCCTACAACCTGGATGGGCAATTCACGACCGCCATGCGTTTCGACCCCACCACTGCCAGCCCGCACCCGGATATCCTACGATCAACGGAGCGTTGAATGTCGTCAACGACGCCGCGGGAGCGGCCGGCGCCGGATGGGGAAATCCCTGGCGTACGGCACCTGTACGTGAACAGTGAACAGTGCCAGCGGGGTTGCCGCCGGCGTACTCGAAACCGACGGGACGGGGAATGCTTTTTACTACATCCAAGGTTCGGGCAACGCCTACACCAGCCCGGCCGGCGACTTCTCGACGCTCACCAGCGTCAGCGGCGGCGGCTGGACGCTCGTCGATAAGTACGGCACCACCTACAACTTCAACGCCTCCGGCTTCGAGACCAGCGAGGTTGCCCGCACGGGTCTTTCCAACACCTACAACTACACCGGCGGCCTGTTGACCTCGATCACCGACACGTTCGGCCGCTCGGTCACGCTGGCCTATACGTCCGGGCTGCTCAGCTCGATCACCGATTTAGCCGGTAACGTCACGACCATCAGCCACACGGGCACCGACCTGACCTCGATCACACTTCCCAATCCGGGCGGCGGGGCGCCGGTCTGGCAATACTCCTATTCGACCGGCCATTACCTGACGGGCGTGACCGACCCGATGTCGGCCGCGACCAGCTACACCTTGGGGGCGGGCAACTTGATCAGCCAGACCACCCTGCCGGGCGGCGCCAGCAGCACGGCGGCCGGCGAGCAGAGCATGGGAGCCGGTGGAACGTCTTCGACCAACCCGCCCAACGCCATGATGGGCACCGCCGTCCAGCCCAGCACCACCGACATGTTGGGCAACACATCGACCTACCAAACGGATGCCCTTGGCAACCCCCTCTCGTTCACCGACGCCAATGGTCAAACGACCACATTGGCCAGGGACGTCAACGGATTGGTGACGACGCTCACCCAGCCCGCCCCGGCCACCGGCCAGCAGCAACCTGTCACGACGTACACCTACGACAGCCTCGGAAACCAGACCAGCGCCGTGGGGGCCTTGGATTCGTTCGGCGTCACCACCTTTAATTCCTTCTCGGAGCCTATCAAGCGCGTCAACTCCCTCAACGATGTCTGGACGTGGGTTTACGATGTCCACGGCAACCTGCTCTCGACCACGGACCCGCTTTCCAACACGGTCTCGTACACGGTCGATACCTACGGCAACCCGCTCACCATGACGCAGCCCGCCCCCAACAACGCGGTCGGGACCATCACTACGAGCTATGCCTACGACAGCTTCGAGCGCCTGATCAAGATCACCTTCCCCGACGCCTCGACCGAGACGTTCAGCTACACGACCGACGACCAACTCGCCTCGGTCACTGACCAGAATGGCCACACGATGTCGTACAGTTACGATGCCGACGGTCGCAAGATCAGTATGACCAACGCCGCAAATGGCGTCATGTCATATACTTACAACAAAGACTCCGAGTTGCTCACGACCACCGATGAAATGGGCAACGTCACGACCGACGCCTGGAACAGCCGCGGCGAGTTGACCAGCGTCACGCTGCCCGCGCCGGTAACGGGCGGCTCGTCACCTGTCTGGACGTACACATACAATGCCGAGGCCCAGAAGCTGACGCAAGTCGACCCGATGGGAAATACCACTTCGTGGGGGTATGATGCCTTGCAGCGCGTCACGTCGATGAACGTCGGCACTGGTCGGTCGGTGGAAAGCAACGCTGGCGGCTTCCGATCGGCATTCCGGGGGGTGGGTGATCGATCCGATCCGCATCTTCTCCGGCTGCGAATAGCGAGCACGCCGACGAGTTTGCCGCGAACCGCGTCGCATCGGACGCGAAAGCGTTTTGAGGCCAGCGACCGCCAGCGACCCCACCCCGCTCGCCGGGGTCGGTGAAGGAGATGGCGTGCTACAGCGGCGCGCCTGGGCGCAACCTCGACCCCACCCCGCTCGCCGGGGTCGGTGAAGCAGATTCTCTGTTTCGGGCACTGCGCCGGCCGCTGTAGCCCGCCATCTGATTCACCATCGAGGCAAGCTCGAAGGGGTCTGCGGGGACGTGGTGCCGGCCGCATTAGCCCACCATCTGATTCACCATCGAGACAAGCTCGAAGGGGTCTGCCGGCACGCCGAACATTTTTGGGACCGAGCAGAAAAAGAGAGCCGTTTTCGAGCGTCTGATGAGAGCCACCGCTGGGGATCTCCTTCTTCGTCTCCTTCCCGCGCGCCATTCCAAAGCTGTCTTCCTTCTTTGTCTCCTTCGCCTGGGCCGGTAAACTGAAGGAGCTTGGTTTCCTTTCCTTTGACAAGAGTGCCCGAGGAAGAGTTGAGCCTCTTCCTCGGGCTTACCCTTGGGAGAGAATAACTCCCGTGGGCGCCACTAAGCCTACTCCCAAAGCACGTCGGAAGGCCAGCAGGCGGAAGCCTCGCCCGCGCATTTGCCTTCGCAAGGGTTGCGGTCGGCGGTACGAGCCGAAGCGCTGGAATCAGCGCTACTGCCAAGACCCGGAGTGCCGCCGTCTTCTTCGTCGGTGGCAAGCTTGCCGGCGGCAGGCGGAGCGCCGCAAGGCGGCCGAGGTGAAGGCGCAACACGCCGCCGCGCAACGGGCGCGCCGCCAGCGGGCCAAGTCCGCGCCCCAACTCGCGCGGAGTCCAGCGGTTGCGCCCGCGCGTGGTCACGCGGCAAAAAGTTTTTTTCGGCCCCGTTTGCGACCGGCCGGGATGCCACGAGCCTCCGCGGCCGTCGGTTCGGAATCCGGCGCACTACTGCGGCTCGACCTGCCGTCGGGCGGTCGCGCAGGTTGTCGACCGCGAACGTAAGTGGCAATCCCGCGGCACGTTGGACGGCCGAAAGAAACGCGCCTTCGAGTACGCAGCCGCGCACGTCAAGCGCCGCGACGAGTGCCGAGGCACCGCCGCGAGTCGACCGTCGCCCAAGCTTCGACCATGAAGGCGCCGACGCGGCGCCGGTCGTCACTTATCGCGTGCGACGCGCGTGATCGTTAGCTTGAGCCCTTCGTTGATCCCCAAGGAGCTCAAACATGATCCAAAAACGTATCCTGCTCGCCGAACGAGTCCGACGCCCGCCGGCGAACGGCTGGTCGTGGGTTGACCGCGGCTTCCTACGCGAGCACGCCGAGCATCTTTCTCGCGAGGCCGTGCTGTTATACTTCTTCCTGACCGCCGCCGCTGACCGCCACGGTCTTTCGTTCTACAGCGACGGTTCGACGGCCGCACTGCTACGCCTGACGGTCCAGGCCGTCGTCGACGCGCGCGACGAATTGCTGGCCCACGACCTGCTGGCCTACGAAGCTCCCCTGACGCAAGTGTTGTCGCTTCCCCCACACTCCCGACGGCGCCAAGGCGCGCCGGGCCAGGGCTTGCTGCAACTCGGCGATTTGTTCCGGCAGATCGCGGGCCCAGCGCTTGAATCGTCGGGCACAGAGCCCGGACGGAGGTTGCCATGAACGTCGCGCTTTGGGCCGAGATCCGCCGTTTGCACGAGATCGAAAAGTTCCACGGCCGCGCCATTGCCAGACGGCTCCACTGCTCGCGTCATACCGTCGCCAAGGCCCTGCGACGGGACCAGCCGCCGACAATCCCGGCGCGCCGGGACTCTCGGAGCGGCATCCTCGACCCCTTCCTGGCCAAGATCGACGCCCTGGTGGCCCGCTATCCCGAGCTGTCCGCGATCCGCATCCGCGCGGAGATCGCCAAGCCTCCCGAAGGTTATACCGGCAGCGCCACCGTCGTTCGCCGTTACCTGCGCAAGATCCGCCCGATCCGAGGACGCGTTTATCAGGAAGTGCATTACGAGCCGGCCCAGGCGATGCAGGTCGATTGGGGCGAATACGGGCGGGTGGCCATCGGCGCCACCTCGCGCAAGGTCTCGGTGTTCGTCGCCACACTTTGCTACAGGGCATAAAGGGGACAGGTCCATTTTAACCCCCCCTCGGATCGTGTTTTTCACTCTAATCTCCGAGGGCGGCCGCGTGGACGAAGCGTCGATTCCAGCCCCAGTAGGCTGGCCGTGCGTTTTACCCAGGAGGCGCTCCCATACGGCGTCCCACGCTTGACGCTGTGACGCAATGCCTTCAATTCCGCCTCGGTTTCCGGCTCATTCACGTACTGGCGCCAGTGCCGCGGGCGTGAAATGGGCCAATCGCACAACCGCGCCCGCTGTTCGGCCGAGCCGTGTTCCCGAATCCATAGGCTCGACCAACGCCACTGCCCCGCATCCTCCGCCAGGTTGGCGCGCAGGGCATTGCGTTCCACGTAACGCATGACTTGGTAGAAGTACTCATCGGTCTCGACGGGAAACGACTTGAAGCGTCCCTGGTACACATGACCGTATCCCACCCGAAGCTTGGCGCGCGCCCAGCGCGCCACCGTCAGCCGTTGAAGAAACGTCGCCAACTGACCGTCGTCTTCAGGCCAGACCACGAAATGCCAATGATTGGGCATCAGGCAATAAGCGCAAACTCGTAGTGGGTTCCTGGCCAGTGTCTCGTCCAGGATCTCCTCGAAGGCCGCGTAATCTCGAGCTTGTGAAACAGACGCATCCGTCCCACACCGCGATTCAGTACGTGGTAGATCAGGCCTCCAGGAGCAACTCGCGCGGTTCTGGGCATGAACTCATCATAACAAATCGCCCCATGCGCGTCAATATATGGACCCGTCCCCTTTATGTCCCAAGAGCTAAGCCAGACCACTTGCTTCGCCGAGCTGCGACGGCTCGTCGCGGTGAAGCAAGACGAATCGGGCAAAGTATAACGACAAAAAGGCCCCGCGACACGAATTGTGTCGCGGGGCCCTTGTCCAACGCGGGCTAAAGCCCACGCTACTTCCACGCATGCATCCAACCGCCGAATCGTGGGTTAGTGCGACTTGACGGCTTCTTCCGCGGCGCTGGAGATATCCTTGGCCTTTTCGGCCGTGAAAATCTCCTTGACGCGCTTGGCCTAGCCATCAATTAGTAGGGCAAACGTCGTGCCGAGCCCTGGTCTCAGGGCAACCATCGTCGCTGGGCGCGGCGCTTGGCTCCGCCGGCGCCACGGGGGTGATCCGCTTGAGTTCATCGAACGCATCGAGGAGGCTAAACACCGTCCTGTCGGCGCCTCGCTGCTTCAGGTTGGCCGTCAAGGTTCCGCCGTCGCCGCGGTGGCCCCAGCGGCCGACGATGATTCGCAATCCCGGTAGCGCCTGACGAATGCGGGTACAAAGGTAACGAGTGTGCCGCCCGCCGCCGGACCCCAAGGAAGAGCCGTGGCCCAGGGAAGATATGCACACCGCGTCCGGCTTTTGTTCCAGAATGGTCGCCACCATCTCCGAAACCAACATCGCCACGGGAAGCACCCGGAACCTGCCGATCTCTTCTCCATCCAGACTTCGGCCGAGGGCATCGAGCGCAATCTCGTCCGCCGCGTCATGGGCTGGGCAGCCGATGACTCGCGGCTTGCCGTCATCCCGTAGCGTCTCGCACGACTCACAGGAATCGTCGGGAGGTTCGCTTTCCCGGCGAGGCGAGGCCGTGTCGAGGAACTCTCGAATCGATTCCCACATGGCCTCGCGATCGCCTGGGAGAAGTTCGCCTTTGGCGCAATCCTGCTCGGCCATGATCAACGCGGGAACGACCACCTGATCGCAAGCGTCGAGGAACGAAGTCGCGGCGATCCGCGTTCCGAGCACTCCCTCCGCCTCGTCGAGGTCGCCGGCGAGCAGGCGCTGATAGAACATGATGCCGACGGCCAGCGGCGGCTTGTCGCCCAGCAGTATGGCCAACGGCTCCAAAGCGCTGACGTGTTCCCCCACGACGGCCAGGACCACGGTCAAGGGGACCGCGAGCACGAGGCCCAGCGGCCCCCAGACCCAGGTCCAGAACATCGCCATCACCAACAGCGCGACGGTCGAGACCCCCGTTTTTGAACCGTACGTCAGTGGCTCGACGACGTTACTGGTGATCAATTCCACGGCGAGGAACAAGCCGATCACCAGCAGCGTCTTTTGCCAGCCGTCGCCGGACGACTGCAAAATGGACATCCCGATCGGCAGGGAGGCGCCGACGACGGCGCCAATATAGGGCAGGAACCGCAGTAAACCCGCCAGCACGCCCCACATGATCGCGTACTCGACGCCGATCGTCCACAGCCCAAAACCGATAATGAGCCCGAACCCGCCGTTGATGGCCGCGTTCCAGAGCAGGTAGCGACTGATGCGCACGCCGACTTCGTCGAGCGCGCGGGTCGTGAGCGCCAATTTCGTTCCAGCCAGCCTCACGAGCCGGTTGCGCAAGTCCTCTCGGCCGCAGAGCATGAAAACGACGAGCACCAGAACCATCGCGATGCTGGCCGCATGCGCCACGAGCGCCCCGGCAAGCACGCGCGACTGCGCCATGGGGCTCGCTTCACCGCCGACCAACCGCACGGCCTGGGCATCTTCCCTGGGTTTGTCGATCTCATCGCTCAACTCCTCCATCGACTCGACGAGCTTTTCGATGCGGCCGCCCGGCGAAGCGAGGTTCTGCAGGCGTGTTTGCAGGTTGTCCTTGAACTCCGGCAAACGATCGACCAGTTCGCTCAATTGAGTGCCGAGCGCTCCCCCGGCCACCACGAACAGCGCGACGATCGCGAGCATGACCATGAGCACCGCGGGTACTCGCTTCAAGCGGCATCGCTCCAGCATCCTCACGGGCGGTGTGAGCAGGAAGGTCAGCAGGATGGCCATCGTCAAGGGGAGCAAAACTTCGCGGGCGAAATAGATGACGGCGACCACAAGGGCGACCGTAAACAGAGCCCATCGCATGCGAGTGGTTCCGGTTGCCGGTTCTGAATTCAAGTCCACAGGGCACCGTTTCTGACGGTTGAGGTTTTCAAGTAGGCGCACGCCGTATGCCGTTCGGCAACGAAGTGCCGGTGTCTTGGGCGAGTCGAGTTCCGCAGGCGGAAAGCGACGGCAGGCGGAGTGTACCTGCTACTGTGCATAAAGCGTGCCGGGACACCAGAGAAGCCCGGATTTGCGGCCGTTGCTATCTAGCCGGGGCATCGCTTAGGCTCTGCCACCAGCCACCGCTTTCTCGTGGCAAGCAAGGTACGTTCAACGCTGCGCCTTGCTTGCGCCGCGGGTTAGTGTCGGAGCGGGCAAGCGCCGCGACGGGCTTCGCGCGGCGCATCAGGTACACGTCGGTCTTGGCAAACTCGTGTTCCTCGACGATTTCCCACTCCGGCGGCACTCCCGCCCGAAAGTCGCGTTCGCGCTCGCCGGGCGTGATTTCCGTGATGAGCACCCACATCCGTTCCGCGGCCGAGTCGAGACGCCCCGGGGCCAAGGGAGCGAACGACGGACCCAAGTCGCGGAACAGGTAAATGTAATCCCAAGCGTTGCCCGTAACAAAGTCCGACGGCCGCCGGTGCGTCAGCACGTAGTTAGCGGCGCCCGTGCTGTCGGCGCGGTTCCAGGGGAAAAACGCGAGCCAGACCGTGCGACCCACCGGCAGGAACAGCGCCAATACCAGGGCCGCGGCGGCCAACCGATGGCGCCGGCTCAGCCAGGCGATCGTGGTGGGCGCGCCTTCGCCAACGAGCAGAGCGATCGCCGGCAGGCAAAAGCACATCACACGCGCGCCGCCGAACGGGTAGGCCATGGCAAGCGACGACCCAAACGCCAAAGCGATGGGCAAGATCAAGTACGCGGCCAACGCGGTCCCTTGCCGACGCCACAGACTGAGCAGTCCGACCAACGCCACAGGCGCCAGCACATGGCCCACCGGGCGGCAAAAGTAGTCGACCAACTCCAAGGTCGACCGCGCGCTCCAAAGGGGTAGCGACCAGGGCCGTTGCCAATTCGGGAATTTCTCGCCTCGTATCCAGCATTGAACGATTTCCACATCCCGCTGGCAGTCGATCGGGCCCATGAGAAGCCAACCAAAACTGCCAAAGACCGCCAACACCAGCAGGCCGTAGCACAGCCAGACCTTGGCCGAAACCGCAAGCGCGCCCCCTGGACGCCAAACCAGCGGCAACAAGGCCACCAGTAAACCACCGTAAAGAAAGCAGGCCGAGTAGCACACCCACAGCAAGCACGGCGCCAGCAATGCGTGCAGCGCGAGCTGTCGGCGCGGGGGCCACGACCGCAGAGCGACGTACATTCCCAACAGCACCGCGCCCGCCAGGCATTCGAGAGCGTACTGCTTGGCCTCGCAAGCGTGGTGCAACAAGCGGTCGGAAACCGCGAACAACAGCAGCACCCAGCCCACCGCCTCCGCGCGGACGACGCGACGCGCGACGTAGGGCATCAGCACCATGCCGGCGCAGCTTGCCGCGAAGGGAATGAAACGCAAGGCATAGATGCCGTCGCCGAAAACAAGGCAGACCGTTTTTTCGATCCAAAGAAAGAGCGGCGGCGCCGCTTCGTGGAAGAATAAGGGTCCAAGGAGCTCGCCGAAGCCCTTGCTCAAAACATTGACGATCAACGCCGCCTCGTCGCCCCAGATCGAGGGACCGCGCAGGTAGTGCCAGGCGCGCAGCGATAACCCAACCGCCACGAGCATGACGATCTGCCGGCGCGTCGGAATCCAAGTCGCAAGCGGCAAGAACGAAACGAACGACGCGGAGGGGAACTTCATTCTTAAGGGGATAAGAGGGATGACGCGGGGATTTGGGGATGCGGGGAATTGCAAATTGCAAAAGGAGAATTTGACTGATGTAGGGGGCGACTTATAAGCTCGCCCGCCTCGCCGCGTCAATGTCAACGCGCGTTTCGATGGGTCGATGGGGATGGGGGTCGATGGGGCCTCTGTAGGGAACGCCCTCCGTGGCGTTCCGTGAAGCGGGTATTGACGTCGGCGCGCCGAACCCGGAACGCCACGGAGGGCGTTCCCTACAGAATCGGGCTCGTCTTCGCATCCTGGCGCTCAAGACATCAGTTGGGCCAGCGTGGCAAGGTGGGGCGGGTGGGCGGTCGTCGGAAACTGAGTTGGTTGTGCGAAGTGATCTGAAAATGTGGGTGTTTCGGGCAGATCAATGGCGAAGCTATGTAGGGTGGGCACCGCCCACCTTACGACTACGGTCGCCAAGGAGATTACCATGAAACGGGTGGCGAAAATCACCTTGTGGGTCGCATCGCTTTCGTTGGTCGCCGATTCGGCCAAGGCGGTCGAGCATGAACCGCTTCGTCAGTTGCGCCAGGTCCGGTTGTCGTCGGTTGCCGGTAGGCCCCAAGCCATTGATGGCTATTTCCTCGTTCCCGGCCCGCGATGGCAGTACCACCGGGGCGGCCCGACCGGCTACGGCCGCATGGGTTTCAGCGCCTATCGCGGCATGGGGTACGGCTACCGCGGTTATCCACGGTACTTGTACCGGGCCTATTCGCCGAAATATGGCTACCCTGGTTCCTGGATTGGGACCGGCAACGGCTATCCCTTCTACACGTATTATGGTTGGGGATATCCCGGCTTCGGCAATACTCCCAACGTCGGCGGCTCCATTCGATAATCGGCGCGTTCGTTCAGGATTTGGACGTTTTGCCACGAGAAAGCGGTGGTCGGTGGCAGAGACCAACCGTGCATCTATAAAAATGCGTATTCTGATCGGTCGTCCAGGACGGTGCGCCAGGGAGCGAAGCGCGAACGCGCATAAACGCGGCTTCGGCGCAGCCGAAACTGCGCAAGAAAAAACTGGCAAAACCGTACCTGTACCGACCAGGAAATCCGTCTCGGCGGATTGCCCGGCTGTAGACGCGTTAAGACTTCTTCCCCCGCATCGCGCATCTGTGCCCCACGCGCCGATGCTTTCGTCGGGTAAAGGTACGGTTTTGCCAGTTTTTTCGTGACGCCGCCGCGACAATTCGGACGCGCGTTAGGCAGGGCGTCGCGGGCGCATCCACCGGGGGCGAAATACAGTTCGGCCTTTTCAACCCGTTGTCCTAGAGTGCCCAGCCTCCCCGATCAGCCAAATTCCCAGGCCGCCCTCCCTTCCGTCCCCCTTTCCGGAAGGTTGGGCGGTCTGCGGCGCGTGTCGAGCGCGCGGCGCGTGCGGTCGAGGCGCACGTTATTTTCACCGACCTGCTCGAGGAGGTCGCCGCGGCGCGTTCACCACGGGGGCGCGCCGCCGAGCGCGCTGTCGCCGATCCAGTTCCCCCGGACGCGCCCAGGGATCCGGATGAGCCGAATTATTGGTCCGTGATCTTTGACGTTGTGACGCCCGCCGCGTGGGAGCGCCTGGTTGAGGCGGCAACGTGCCAGGCGCGATCCGGCGATCCTCGGGCGCGCGAATGGATCGCGAGTGTACTCGGCGCCGACAGCGCGATCGACGAGTTCGGGCGTGCAGACGCCGTCGCGGGATACTCAACGATTTCGTCCATGACGCGCACGCTGCAGCGCGAACGCGCCGAGCGCGAACGGCGTGGGCACGAGGATTTGTCGCGCGCCGAGCATCGTCGCTGCGCGAAAAAAAACGATTCCGAAACCCCTCCCAAAGAGATCCAAAAGACCGTGGGGTAAGGCGAAGGGTGGCGCGGTAATTGGATGCCGCTTTCGCGGCTCGCTCAGACGTCATGGGGTATTCGGAAGTCGTTTTTTTTCGCTTCGCTGCGTTTTCTTTTTGCACGTTCGTTGCCGCGCAACGAGCGTGTTTTTTTCGGGAAAATGATCCCTACCGATTCGTGGGCCGCTCCGCGGACCCCGCGAGCTTGCGCCGCGGGTTCGTGTCTACCAGAGGATGTTCCAACTCGCGTTCAATAGCCAACTGGCGCGAAGCTGCGGCCCGTCGAGCGATTGGTAGATGGGGAAGCCCGACTCAATCGCCAGCCGCGAGCCGGGCAACCGGGGCCGATCCGGTAAATAGTAGTTCAGCCCGAACAGCAGGTCGAGCCGACGCCCACCCATCAAGTTGATCCGGTTGGTGGGCGTCAGGTTCGGGTCGATGTTCGGATCGGCGCCGTGCCCATTGGTGAAAACCTGGCCGTCGAGCCGCGCGGACGTGCTCATGCCGCGCGTCCAACGGCGGGCCACCCAGGTGGTCATGTCCACCTGATCGCCAAGCCGGTAATGATAGCGCCCCATCCCCATGCGAACGGTGCCGATCGTCTGGGCGCCCCAACTCCAGCGGTCGCTCTGCCCCGTGTAGGTCAACCCCGGCAACAAGTCCCATGTGGTCGACGACGGCCGCTGCCAGTACGACAGATTGGGCGACGTGAGGACGAACGGGTCGCTCAGCGTGTCGATAAGGCCCGTCGGGATGCTCAGCCCGAAGTTCAGGTGAATCTGCTGCCCGTTCCAGCGCTTGAGAGCGTACATGGCCGTGATCGGGATGTCGCCAAGGTCGGTCTTGGCCGTGTGGATCTGGCCCCCGGCCTGATTGACGTAGTCAATGTCGAACTCCTGGAACGGCAAGCGGATCATCATCGTCAGGTCGTCGGTGGGCGAGTATTCCATCAGCACCACATGCTGCTGGACCGTCTCTCGCGTCGGAGCATACGGAAACGCTCCCAGGATGGTCGCCGGACTGACCGTGTGAGTGCCGCTGAGGTCGCCGTCGAAGGCGGCCATATTGTAGCGCCATGAAATCAGGAACTGGGAGCTCTTGAGCGTGTGGTCGCCCAGAACGCCGGCCGGCGCCAGGCCGTCGGGCCGTTGCAGGTTGATCGGCGCATTGATGCGATAATCGTCGGCCAAGAGCGTGTTCGGGTCGCGGATGCGGCGCCGGTAGACTTGCCCTGCGTAGCTTTGAAACACGCCCCGTGCCGGCCCGACGACGTCGTACTCTCGCAGCGGAAATTCGACCACCGGCGCGGCGGCGTCGAGCGCGCCCCAGCGAGGCGGCGGCGGTTCCGGCGGCTGCGGGGGGACGGTAATCGTTTCGAGGCTTTGCTCGCCGGCGTCGAGTCGCCCCCGCGAAGGCAACTCCCCGCCCTCCAACGTCGCTTGGAACGGGCCGCGGCGGGGCAGCAACTCCGGCCCCGGCCCGACGACTTCGGACTTCGATTTGGCCGCGGCGCCGGGCGCGGCGGGAGGGGCGGCCCGCCGGCTGGAGGGCTGCGCCGCGACTTGTCCCGCCAAACCAGGGAAACCGAGTACGATCGCCCACAGAAGGGACCGGATCATGTCAATGCCCTCCCTTCCGTGTGGGCTGCGTGCCGTCCGGGAGAGGATTCACCGGAGCGTTGCGCAGGTCGTTCAGGTCGTTTATATTGTCGATTTGCAGCAGGTTCGCCAGATCGGCGACGGCCTGCCACTGGCCGTTGAGGTACGTGATGTACGTGGCGATGAAGGTGGCCAATTGTTGCTGGGCGAACGCGATGTCGGTGACCGTCAGCAGTTCAGGCTTCTCGATGTATCGGTCGTAGACTCCGCGGTAGGCCCGCGTCGCGTCGGGCAACACCCGGTCGCGATACCGCCGCACGTTGCCGCGGTTGGTCTCGTAGGAGGCGAAGACGTCGGCAAGCTGTCGCTGCAAATCGTACTGCATTTTGCGCACCTGCTGGTCGGCTCGCATCAAGTCGCCCTCGGCGTTGATGATCGCGCCGCGGTTGCGGTCGAAGATCGGCAACGGCACGCCCAGTTGGGTGTTGTAACTGACGTTTGGAAAGCCGGGCGTCGTGAAGTCCTTTTGAAACACGCCGTAAACGTACACGTCGGGAATCGGCTTGACCCGGTCGAGGTTCAGTTGGAAGCGGGCCTGGGCCTGCATGTTGCGCCCGGCCAGCACGTCGGGGTGGATCCGCCACATCCGTTCCAGGGCTTGTTGGTAATTGATTTCGGGCGGAGGCGCGTCGGCCCGGCCGGCCAACTGCGTCGGTGGCAGGTCGGGCACGCCCACCGTCGCGGCCAGCTTTTTCCAGGCCGCGACGTAGCTGTTCTGGGCCGCCAGCAGCGTCGCCTTGGCCGCATCCACCAGCGTCCGCAACTGCGCCGGCTCGTACGGCACCGATTGGCCCGAACGGAGTAGTTTTTCGGTCTGCAACTCCAGCACGCGCTCGGTGAAGCGGACCAAGGCCGCGCTGATGATCACGTTTTGCTCCGCCACCAACACGGCGTAGTAATCGGCCTTGACCTGGGAGCTGACCTCGATGCGAGTCCTTTGCAGGGCAAGCTGCGAGTTGAGGTAATCCATGTTGGCCACGGCGCGTTGCAAACCGAGCTTGTTCGCCGTCTTGATGACCTGCGAGACATAGGCCCCTTGATAGTCGCGGTTTTTCGACGAGCCGACCGTATCGGACTCGTAGCCGAAGATCGGGTTGGGGTGCGTGCCGGCCTGGATGGCCGTGCCGCGGTACGAGATGATGTCGGCGCGGGCCTGGACGATCAGCGGGCTGTAATCGCCGGCCATTCGCTGCAAATCGTCAAGCGTCGTCGGGCGCTGATCGGGCCGCAACGCGGGCAGTCCCAACTCCCACAGATGATCTTGCTCGGTCAACTGGTAATCGGGTTTTCCGAGGTTCTTGGGCCGCGACTCGGGCGGCCCCAGTTCCCAGGCGGGCGGCAGATCGGGGAACAGTTCGCGGACCAGGGCCTGGCGAGGTTCTGGATTGTCGGGCTCGTAAGGCAGCATGGCAATCGGGGGCGTCTCCGCTCCCGGCAATTCCTTCGGTATGTTCAACCGCCGCCCGATCGGTGTTCCTTCGAGCGGCTCGAAATCATTGGGCGGACGAGGAATGTCCTCATCGGCCTGAGCCAGTCGAATCCTTCGCGCCACAGCCGTCTCGGAGGCAGTCCGAAAACTCGTGGAAAACGATGGCACGCTCTCGTGGGGCGGCTTTCCCAAGCCGCCGGCCGCGGAAGACGGCCTGGGAAGGCCGCCCGCCGCGGAAGAAGACGGCCTGGGAAGGCCGTCCCACTTCGCTGGGTCTCCATACGCCGCGCTTGTTTCCGGGGCGCTTTGACCGCTGGGCAATGCCGTCGGGGCCGAAGCGTCCGCTCGCAGCGGGTTGATACGACGGGCCGCGTCGGGGTGCGGCGTGTCGGCCCAAGCGGGAGGTTTTCCAAGCGGTGTACGGCAACCGGCGACGCAGGCCAGGGCGAGACCAAGAACCCCCGCCACGCGGCTTGTCCGTGACAAGCCGGCGAACATTACAAACCGGTAATGAGTGGACGTGAGTCGGGACAAGACCAAGCTCACAAGCGTAGAATCGTAGGGTGGACCGCCCACCCAACCCAGCACGGCGTAGGGTGGGCACCGCCCACCAACCCTACGCGCGCAAGAAAACACCCAAATCGGCCAATCGCTGATTTAGGGTTCTATCGGTTACGTCGGTTGTGCCAATCAACGATTTCACGCGGATTGGATCAACTTGAACGGCGGGTTTCGCGGCCAAATCCACCCAACCGTTTACCCAGCCTGCCTGGATTGCCTGTCGCGGACATTCTACAACGACGTAACCTTGCGAGACCGTGTTTGCAAAGGAAGTTGCCATGAAAAAACCCCTGCTCATCGTGGCTGCCGCGCTGTTGCTCGGCTTGGCCATCGCCGGCGCGTGGTTCTACCGCGCGGAGTTGGCCGCGCTTTGGAAATCGAGCAACTCACCCGTGGCGAACAACACCGCCGATGCCTTCCATGCCGGCGCGACGGCGTACATCGAGCGGACTCCCAAGGAGATCGAACTGAACGGCATGCGCACCGCCGCCGCCACGGCGCCCACCCGTCCGCGCACGCTCACGCTACGGGGCAATCTACAGATCGACCCCGCTCGGCTGGTCCACGTACACCCGCGATTTTCAGGCCAGATCGTCGAACTGGCAATGAAGGAAGAACGCAATCCTTGGAATCCTCAAGGCCCGCCGCGGCGCCGCCCCGTGGGCTTCATGGATGACGTCGAGACAGGCCAGATGATGGCCGTGGTGCTGAGCCGGGAGTTGGGCGAAAAAAAAAGCGAGCTGATCGACGCCCAGATCCGGCTCTGGACCGACGAGAAGATTCTGGAACGCTACCGCGACGCGTACCGAAGAAGCGCCATGACCGAACGTGATATGTTCGAGCAGACGCGGCTGGTCGACGTGGGCCGCACGGCGGTTCGCAAGGCGCGCAACACGCTCCGCGCGTGGCTGCTGACGCGCGACGAGGTCGAGGCCGTCGTCGAGGAATCCAAGCGCATTTACCAGGGGGACGCCACGTACGACGGCACCGACCAGGACGAGTGGGCGCGGGTTGTCGTGCCCGCCGCCATCACCGGCACAATCGTCGAACGCAATGTGACGATGGGTGAAATCGTCGACCCCAACGACGATCTGTACAAACTGGCCGACCTGACCGAGTTGAGCGCGTGGTTGCATGTGTACGAGGAGGACATCCCCTACCTCAGGTCGATGCCGAAGCCGATCCCCTGGAAGCTGCGGTTGAACTCGAACCCGGCCGCCGGCGAGATCCCCGGCTTCCTCGACGAGATCGGAGACCTGATCGACTCCAACGAGCACATGGCCCTGGCCTTCGGTCACGTTCCCAATCCCGAAGGCAAATTCACCGCCGGACAGTTCATCAACGCCACGATCGAGTTGCCGCCCGAAGCGGGCGTGGTCGAAATCCCCACCCGGGCCTTGGTCGAAGACGGCGAGCAAAGCGTGGTGCTGGTGCAAGACCCATCGCACCCCACGCGTTTCGCGAGCCGGCGGTTGTCGGTCGTGCGGCGTTACCACGACCGCGTTTACGTCCGTAGCATTCTGACCGAGGAGCAAAAACAACAAGGGCTGGAGGAGCTGCGCGAGGGGGAACGCGTCGTCTCGGCCGGCGCGCTGGAGCTCAAGGAAGCCTTGCAGCAACAACAGCGCGCGGGCCGACAATCGGCCCGGCAATGAGACGGTGGCTGGTGGCAGAGCCTAAGCGATGCCCCGGCTCGATAGCGACCGGAACGCCACGGAGGGCGTTCCCTACCGAGGAGCCGCCGGATGCGTGATTTTCTTGAAATCGAAGGTGGACGATGGTTGCCAAGCTGATTCAATGGTCGCTGCAAAACCCTCTGATCGTGATCCTGCTGGCGCTGGCGCTGGCGGCGGTGGGCGGCTACTCCTTTTACCATGTGAACGTCGAGGCCTATCCCGACCCGGCCCCGGCCATCGTCGAGGTGATCGCCCAGTACCCCGGCCGCTCGGCCGAGGAAATGGAACGGCTGGTGACGATCCCCTTGGAGGTCGTGCTCTCCGGCATGCCGGGCCTGAAGTACAGCCGCAGCAAGTCGCTGTTCGGCTTGTCGTGGCTCAACTTCCAGTTCGAGTACGGCTTCGAGTACCTCAGCGCCCGGCAGGAGGTGATCAACCGTTTGCAGATCGCCGAATTGCCCGACGGCGTCACGCCCGAAATCTCGCCCCGCTCGCCGATCGGCGAAATCTTGCGCTACGCCGTGACCTGCCCCAAGGACGCCTTCGGCAATGACCTCTACAACCTGAACGACTTGCGAAGCTTGGAATCGTGGACCTTGGAACGCGAGTTCCGACGCATTCCCGGCGTCGTCGACGTGACCAGTTTCGGCGGCACGCTCAAGCGATATGAAATCCACCCCGATCCCGACCGCATGAAGCGCTATGGAATCACGCTGGAAAAACTGCGCAACGCGATCGCCGAGAGCAACGCCAACGTCAGCGGCGACTACCTGATCCAGGGCGAAACGGCCGCCGTGGTGCGCAGCCTGGGCCTGTTCGGCCGCGGCCGCGACCCGATGCAGCGCATCCTGGCCAAGGACATGGACGACCCAGTGACGGCCCGCGATTATCTGCGCGCCGAAGAGCAGCGGCGGTTGCGGCAGATCCGGCAGGTCGTGATTTCCACCACCAACAACGCCGCGGTTCGGGTCGATGACATCGTCGACGGCGGCCCGCTGGCGCCGGGCGATGAGATCTCGACGCGAGGCGTCGTCGTCGGCTTCAAGACCCGGCTGGGAAAAATGTCACTCAGCCGCCCGCTGAAGGACGCCGGCGACAACGTCGTGCTCGACGAAAAGGGCCAAAGAATCTGGATCGACGAGGAGGAGGCGATCCAGGGACTGGTGCTCTTGCGCAAGGGCGCCGAGTCGTTGCCCACGCTCAATCGGGTCAAGGCCAAGATCGACGAACTCAACGGCACGCCAGGCCGTCTGCCGCCGGGAGTCAAGATCGAAACCTATTACGACCGTACCGACCTGATCAACACCACCACCGACACGGTCCACGAGAACCTGCTCGTGGGCATCGTGCTGGTGACGGTGATCCTGTTGATGTTCTTGAGCAACGTCCGCAGCGCGATCATCATCGCCATCAACCTTCCCTTGGCCTTGGTCTTCGCCTTTTTCGTGCTCTTCGCGCGCGAGAAGTCGGCCAACCTGCTCTCGATCGGGGCGGTCGACTTCGGAATCATCATCGACTCGACGGTGATCATGGTGGAGAACATCTACCGCGTGCTCTCGACCGACAAGTACCCCGAACTGTCGATCCGCGAGCGGATCGTGCGCGCGGCCGCCGAGATCGAACGGGCCTTGTTCTTTTCGACCTTGATCATGGTCTGCGCGCTGCTCCCCTTGTTCACGATGAAGGGACCGGAGGGACAGCTCTTCCGCCCGATGGCCGAGACCTACGCCTTCGCCCTGGGCGGGGCGCTGCTCTTGGCGGTGACGATCGCGCCGGTGCTCTGTTTCCTGATGTTCAAGAACCTGCGCCCCAGCCGCGACAACTTGCTGGTGCGGTTCCTCAAGAACGGCTACCTGCGAAACCTGCGCTTCTGTCTGAACCATCGCTGGGCGGTGGTGGGGGTTTTCGGCATGCTGATCGCCGCGACGATCGCCCTGTTGCCGCACCTGGGGCGCGAGTTCATGCCGCCTTTGGAAGAAGGCCATATCTGGCTGCGCGGCATTTTTCCCGTGAGCGTCTCGCTGCTCGAAAACGACGAGAAATCGAGCATCGCGCGGGCCATTCTGCGGAACTACCCCGAGGTCGAAACGGTCGTCTGCCAGCTTGGGCGTCCCGAGTCGGGCACCGACCCGATCGGCTTCTACAGCGCCGAGTTCTTCATCCCCCTCAAGCCGTTTGAAACGTGGGAGGCGACCGTACCCGGCACCGGCTGGCGCCGGGCGTTCGGTGAGAAGCGCGCCCGCACCAAGGTCGAATTGATCCGCGCGATGAACGCCGAACTGAGCGAGGCATTGCCCGGCGTGAATTGGAATTTCTCGCAAGTCATCCGCGACAACGTGCTCGAAGTGCTCTCCGGCGTGCAAGGCGAGAACTCGGTCAAGATCATCGGGCCCGATCTCGTCGAACTGGAAAAGATCGGGCAGCGGGTGGTGGCGGCGATGAGCGACGTCCACGGCATCAAGGACGTCGGACTTTACCGGATCATGGGTCAGACGAACCTGGAACTGCCGATCGACCGTCAGAAGTGCTCGTTCTGGAACATCAGCGTGGCCGACGTGCTGGGCGTGATCGAGACGACGCTGGGCGGCAAGACCGTCTCGAAGATGATCGAGGGTGAAAAAACCTACGACATCATCGTCCGTTGGCCGCAACGGTTGCGGGCCGATGAGACCGCGATCCTCGACATCCCGGTCGACGTCACCGATCACGTCGTCACCACGGGACCGGCCCCGAGCGTGGAATCGACGGCGCTGACGGGCGCCGCGCGGGGCCTGGCGTCGCGAGGCTTTTCCAGCACGATGCCCTCGGTGGCGGGCAGCAGCGATTTGGCCATCAACGAGTTGATTAGCGCTCCGCGCGAGCGGATTCGCGACCTGGTGACGCCGCAGGGAAACGACCCCGACGAGCAGCTCGACCCGCAGGGACAGTTCGTGCGGCCGGGCGCGTCGATGATTTCGCGCGAGATGGGCATGCGTCAGGTCGCCGTCAAGTTCGGCGTGCGCGAGCGCGACCTGGCCGGCGCCGTGGCCGAGGCGCAAGAGCGCGTCAGGTCGCTGAACCTGATCCCGCAGGGCTACCGTGACGAGTGGAGCGGCGAGTTCCAGCAGATGCAAGAAGGCGAACAACGGCTGCGGATCATCATACCGCTGTCGCTGACCTTGATCTTCATTCTGCTTTACCTGGCGTTCCATTCGCTTTTGGACGCGGTTGTGGTGCTGTTCAACGTGGTCGAGTTGTCGCTGGGCGGGCTGTGGGCGTTGTACCTGACGGGGACGAACTTCAGCATTTCAGCCGCCGTGGGGTTCACGTCGATCTTCGGCGTGGCGATCATGGACGGGCTGCTGTTGGTTTCGGCGTTCAACCAATTGCGGGCCCACGGTTTGCCGCTGCGCGAGGCGATCTTGCAGGGCGCCGAACGCCGCTTGCGGCCCGTGATGATGACCGCCCTGACGGCGATCTTTGGGCTATTGCCCGCGGCCCTTTCGACCAAGATCGGCGCCCAGAACCAGAAGCCGTTGGCGATTGTCGTCGTCGGGAGCATGGTCACCACGCTGTTCCTGACGCGATATTTGATGCCCGTGCTCTACAGCTTCTACGGCGACCGCGAGCCGCCCCCCGACGCCGGCGGTATGGCGCACTAATTACTCACATTCCGCGCCGTCGTTGGTCACGTTCAGCCCGAACTGGATTTGCTTGACGTTCTTGCGACCGCTCTTGGTGCGGCCGTAGGCGGGCGGCGGAGTCGGAGGCGGAACCGTCGCGGTTGCGGCGTCATAGGCACCGTACAATTCCACGTCGGAGATGTCGTGCCGCAAGCAAAGCTCGTCTTGCGCGATTCGCCGCGATCGGGTAAATTACCGCCCCTATGGGCCCACTTGCCTCGCGCGAATTCCAACGGATTCTGTTGATCAAGCCATCGGCGGCGGGCGACGTCGTCCACACGTTGCCGGTGCTGGTGAAGCTCCGCGCCCGCTATCCGGCCGCGCGGATCGACTGGCTGATCACCCCGGAAAACGCCGAGTTGGTCCGTTGCCATCCGGCGTTGTCCGGCGTGGTGCTATTCGACCGGCGTCGGTTTGCGCGCTTCGGCCGCGACTGGGTGGCTACGAAGGGAATGCTGAATCTGTTGCGGACGATCCGGCGCGCCCGCTACGAACTGGTGATCGACATGCACGGACAACTCCGCTCGGCCCTGTTTGTGATGGCCAGCGCCGCCCCGGTGCGTGTGGGCTTCGCTCGGACGCGCGAAGGGGCTTGGCTCAGCTACTCGCACCACATTCCCTTGCCGACGATGGATGCCCACGCCGTCGACCGCTATCTCTGGCTCGGTCCCCTGTTGGGGTTCGACGACCACTCGCCCGACTTTACCCTGCACCTGCCGGCGGAGGCCGAGAGCGGCGTTACCGAGTTGCTCTCGCGTCACGGCGTTTCCGAGCGGCCGTATGCCCTCTTGGTGCCGGGCACGGTTTGGGAGACGAAGCATTGGCGAGTCGCGGGGTTTGCCGAAGTCGCACGTTACCTCTTGGGCCGTGGTTTGGCGGTCGTGCTGGCGGGTTCGCCCCGCGACCGCCAGCGCTGCGCCGAGGTCGCCGAAGCGTGCGAAGGCGTGTGCGACCTGTCGGGACAAACCAGCTTGGCCGGGCTGGCCGCGTTGATCCACCGCGCGACTACCTGCGTGACCAACGATTCGGGCTCGATGCACCTGGCCGTCGCGCTGGGTAAACCGGTGGTCAGCGTCTTCGGCCCGACCAGCCCGTTACGCACCGGCCCCTATGGCAGGCCGGAGGTCGTTGTCCAGGCCCCGCTCGACTGTTCGCCCTGTTACCTGCGCAAGCTTTCCCGCTGCCCGCACGACCACGCCTGCATGCGCGAGGTCACCTCGGCCATGGTCATCGAGCGGCTGCGAACCGCCGCGCCCGGATTATTCATGGTCCCGTAGCTGGCTTCGCAAGAAGTCAGGCCGTGGACGCGAGTTACGCCAGAATTCTTGCGAATTCTGCTACAGCACAGTGCGCGAGTTCCTCCCCGGACCATGAATAATCCGGGCACGGCGGCTTGAGGCCGGCCGTCGGCGACGTCTCCGCGGCCACAACACTGGAATGACGGGGCCGCGCCCCATTTCCAGGGGACACGCCGAAAGACCTGGGAATGAGGGGATCTGTGCACATGCTCACACGTCTTCACCGTTGGGCCCGCACGTCAGCCGTATCGGACCGTCCTTGGTCATGGCGACGGTGTGCTCGAAATGGGCGCTCGCCTTGCCGTCCTTGGTGACCTGGGTCCAATGATCGCGCAGCCCCTTGACCTTCCGCGTGCCGATGTTGACCATCGGCTCGATGGCGATCACCAGGCCCGTGCGGAGCTCGAAGTCGCCGCTCTTGACGAACTCCGCGCTTGAGAAATTGGGCACCTGCGGCTCTTCGTGCATTTCGCGGCCGATGCCGTGGCCCACGAAATTCTCCACCACATGAAATCCGTGATCGTGAACGTACCTGGCCATCTCGTGCGCCACCTCGCTCCAACGGCGCTTGACGGCCATTTGCTCGATCGCCAATTCGAGCACACCCTTGGTGACCAACAGCAGCCTTTGGATCTCGGGACGGATCGCGCCCACCGGCCGCGTGACCGCCGCGTCGCCACACCAGCCGTTGATCTTGCAGCCGGTGTCGAGGCTGACGATGTCTCCCTCGCGCAGCACGCGGCGGCCGGGAATTCCATGCACCACCTCGTCGTTGATCGAAATGCAGGTCACGGCCGGAAAGGGAACCTTGCCGGGAAAACCCTTGAACAAGGGGACGGCCCCGCGTTCGGCGAAGAAGCGATCGATCACCGCGTCGATCTCGGCGGTGGTCACGCCGGGCCGCACCAGCGCCGCGGCCTTCTGGTGCGCCTGCCAAACCAGAAGCCCGGCTTCGCGCATCAAGCCGATTTCCCTGGGCGACCTGAGATTGATCACGCTCGTTCAACTCCCCGGCGCTTCAAGGCGCGGCGGTGTTTGACGGCGCGCGGGCCGCAGGGTCGCCTTGATCCGCTCGAATACTTCGTCCGGCGTGCCCAGTCCGTCGATCACATGCAAAATGCCGCGCTGCCTGTAATAATCGAAAAGCGGCCGCGTCTGTCGCCAATACGACTCCAAGCGGTGTTTGATGACCTCGGGCTGGTCGTCGCCGCGCGCGCGCCCGGCCAGTCGTTGGACCACCACCTCGTCGGGCACGCGCAGCTCCAGGACCACGTCGAGCCGTATGCCGTAACGAGCCAGGGCCTCGTCCAGAAGGTCGGCCTGGCGCTGGTTGCGGGGCACGCCGTCGAGCAAGGCGCCGGCCTGGCAATCGGGCCGCTGGAGCCGCTCGCGCACGAGGTCCATGACGACGTCGTCGGGCACCAGATCGCCCTGGGCCATGAAGTTCTCGGCCAGCATGCCCGCGTCGGTCTTGTCGCGCACCGCCTGCCGAAGCATGTCGCCGGTCGAGAGGTGCGGAATCCGCAGGTACTCGACGAGCCGCGCCGACTGCGTGCCTTTGCCGGCCCCGGGCGGACCAATGAAGATGAGCCGCATCGTAATCCCGGGCCCGTCGGGCCGAAAGCCGCCGCCTGAAAGTGTTCGCCCGCGTCCCAGGCGGGCGGCAGCGACCAGTGGCGCAGGTGGTTATTTTTCCAAAAGGCCCCGATAATTCCGCATGACCAAGTGACTGTCGATCTTCTGCACTAGGTCAAAGGCGACACTGACCGCGATCAAGAGGCTCGTGCCGCCGAAGAAACTGGCGATGTTGCTCGATACATTAATCATCAGCCCCACCACGGTGGGCATGACGGCGACCAGGGCCAGGAAGCCGGCGCCGACGTAAGTGATGCGGATCATCACTTTTTCCAGGTAATCGGCGGTTCGCTTGCCCGGCCGGTAGCCCGGGATGAACGTGCCGAAGTTCTTGAGGTTGTCGGCCATGTCCTTGGGGTTGAACGTGATGGCCGTCCAGAAATAGCAGAAGAAGTAAATCATCACCACGTACAGCAGATTATGCGTGTAGCCCGTGTAGGACTTGAAGGCGGACGCCAACGTCTGCAGCCAGCCCTGACCGCTGAAGGTGCTGCTGAGCCAATCAAAGCCGATCGTGGGGAACATCAACAGGCTGCTGGCGAAGATGATCGGCATCACGCCGGCCTGGTTGACCCGCAACGGCAGGTACTGCCGGTTGCCGCCGAAGACGCGGCGTCCGCGCACATGCTTGGCGCTTTGCGTGGGGATCCGCCGCTGGCCTTGGGTGATGAACACGACGCCGAAAATCACAGCCAGGAACAGCGCGACCAGCACGATCAGGTCGGCGACGCCGGTGTGGCCGGGCGACCCCTCCAGCACGAGCCCATCTTTGAACATGGGTTCGAGCAAGTCGAAACCCGCCCTGGGCATGCGCGCCAGAATACCGGCCATAATCAGCAAGCTGATGCCGTTGCCGATGCCGAACTCGTCGATCTGCTCACCCAGCCACATCAGGAAGATGGTGCCCGCGGTCATGGTCAGCACCGACACCAGAAACCAGGAGAACGGCAAACCGCCGGACGAATTGAGGAAGGCCTTCTCGATCATCTGTTGCTTGGCCAGGAATTGCACGTACATCCAGCTTTGCCCAAGACAGAGCACGACCGTGGCATAGCGGGTGTATTCGTTGATCTTCTTACGCCCACTTTCGCCCTCCTTCTGCAACTCTTCCAGCGGCTTCCAGACGCTGGCCAGTAGTTGGAAGATGATCGAGGCGGAAATATACGGCATGATGCCCAGGCCGAAGATGGTGGCGCGGTCGAGCTCCGAAGCGCTGAACGTGGCGACGTTCTTGAAGATTTCCCCCAGCCCCCCTTCCATACCTCCGAACAGCTTCTTGCTCGGGTCGATGATCGGTAGCGGAATCCAGCTTCCGACGCGATAAATCGCCAGCAGTCCCAGGGTCAACAGGATCTTCCTGCGGAGTTCCGGGATGGTGAAGACGACGCGGATTTTTTCCCACATGCTTCGCTCCGTCCTTTCTCAGTGAGTGCACTGTACCGTAGTCATCACGCTCCGCGTGATGTCGCCTCACGCGGAGCGTGAGGTCTACGGTGTTCCCACGCTCCGCGTGGGAACGAGTTGTGATTACTTCTGCGCTTTTTTCTTGACGTTCTTGACCACGGGGGCCTTGGGCGGCAGTACGATCGCCTCGCCGCCCGCCGCTTGGATCTTCTCCAGGGCCGACTTGCTGAAGCGATGGGCCGAGATTTTCAGCCTCTTGGTCAACTCGCCGTCGCCGAGCACTTTGAAAATGTCGTAGCGTCCCTTGAGGCGGCCGAGCGCTTTGAGGGTTTGGGGCGTGACCTCGGCCCCGTCGTCGCACCAATCGTTGAGGTCGCCGACGTTGAGCGACTTGACGGCCAACGCCCAGCGGTTGTTGAAACCGCGTTTGGGAACTCGCCTGGAGAGCGGCATTTGGCCCCCCTCGAAGGCCGGGTGCGCGGTCCATCCGGCGAGCTGGCCTTGGCCCTTGTGTCCGCGGCCGGCGGTCTTGCCGCGGCCCGATCCGACGCCGCGGCCGATGCGGAGCCGCTTCTTGTGCTTCGTGACGCCGCGATGAACTTCGTCCAGATTCATGCGAGTGAAACTCCTCTCAGGCGCTCGATGTCTTGTTTCGAGCGCAAACTTGTGAGTGCGTTGAGTGCGGCCTTGACCAGGTTGGCCGGGTTCGTGGAGCCGAAACTTTTGGTCAGGATGTCGTGAATGCCCGCCGCTTCGCAGACGGCACGGACGCTGCTGCCCGCCTTGACGCCGGTGCCCGGCGTCGCCGGCACCAAAATCACGCGGGCGGCGCCAAAATGACCCTCGACGGTGTGCGGAATGGTGCGGCCCGACAACGAGACCTCGACCATGTTGCGGGTGCCGTCTTTGGTGGCCTTTTCGACGGCCGGTGGAACCTCGTTCGCCTTGCCGTAGCCCCAACCGACCTTGCCCTTGCCGTTGCCGACCACCACCATGGCCGTGAAGCTGAAGCGCCGGCCGCCCTTGACGACCGCGGCGCAACGCCGGATCTTCACGACCTTGTCGATCAGATCGCCCCGGTTGCCGCCCGAAGTGGGCTTGCCGCCTGAGCTGGGCTTGCCGCCTGACGTGGGCCTGCCGCCTGAACTGGGCTTGCCGCCCGACGTGGGCCTGCCGCCTGAACTGGGCTTGCCGCCTGAAGTGGACACGTGTGGTTTACTCCAATTCGTTCATGATCTTGTAGCGTGGGCTTTAGCCCGCGTTCGTCGTGGGCAGCGCCCACCCTACACGCCCTTAAAAGCTCAATCCGGCCTCGCGGGCGGCATCGGCCAGCGCCGCGATGCGTCCGTGGTACTGATATTCGCGGCGATCGAAAGCCACTTCCTTGATGCCGGCCTCCAAGGCGCGCTGGGCAATGGCCTTGCCCACCGCCTGGGCCGCGGCCTTGTTGCCACCGTAGGACAGGTCGCCGGTCAAGGCATTGTCGGTCGTGCTGGCCGCCGCCAAGGTGTGGCCGCGCGCATCGTCGATCACCTGAACGTACAAGTGCTTGTGGCTGCGGAACACGCTCAGCCGCGGGCGCGTCGCGTCGCGCTTGACGCGGTTTCGCACGCGGAACCGCCGCCGCCGGCGCTGATGCAGAATGGTCTTTTCGTGGTTCACGGTCTCGTTCTCACTTCGCCATAGCCCGCTACTTCGTCATCGCCCGCTACTTCGTCATCGCCCGCTACTTCGTCATCGCCCCCTACTTCGTCATCGCTTTGCCGGCCTTGCGGCGTACCACCTCTCCGTCGTAGCGGATGCCCTTGCCCTTGTACGGTTCGGGCTTCCGCAAAGCGCGGACCTCGGCGGCGAATTGGCCGACCTTCTGTTTGTCGGTCCCCTTGATCACAACGTGCGTCTGGTCGGGGCAGGTGACCTTGAGGCCCTTGGGAATCGGTTTTTGGATTTCGTTGGCGAAACCGACTCGGAGTTGCAGCGTTTCGCCCAGGACCGCGGCCAGGTATCCCACGCCCACGATCTCGAGCTTCTTCTCGTATCCCTGGGTGACTCCCTTGAGCATGTTCTGGATCAGGGCGCGGCTCAGCCCGTGCAGAGCCCGCGCGCCGCGCGATTCGCCCTGCCTTGCCACCACGACCTGCTTACCCCCCTCGTCGACGGCGACGGTCACCTCGCGGTGGAACTGCCAATCGAGCTTTCCCAGCGGTCCCTCGACGGCGATCGTGTTGCCGCTGACCGCGACCTTCACGCCGCCGGGAATAGGGACTGGTTTCTTGCCGATGCGAGACATTGAAATCTCCCGATGCAACATTACCAAAGTTCACAGAGCACTTCGCCGCCCAGGTGCCGTTGCCGCGCCTCGCGGTCGCTGATCACACCGCGGCTGGTGCTGATGATCGAAATTCCCAGGCCATTGAGCACGGGTCGCAACGAATCGGCGCCGCGGTAAATCCGGCATCCCGGCTTGCTCACGCGTTTGATGTGCCGGATCACGCGTTCGCCGTTGGGCCCGTACTTCAGGTGCAGGCGCAGTTGCGGGCTGGGATCGACCTCGAGCTCCTCCCAGTCCCAAATGTAGCCTTCGCGTTTGAGCACCTCGGCCAGGCCGCGCTTGACCTTGGAAAGAGGCATTTCGACGCTCGCGCGCTCGACGCGCACCGCGTTGCGGATGCGGGTCAACATATCGGCGATCGGGTCAGTCATCATCGTACTTGCCGTTTCCCTCCATTAATCGGCCCTCTACCAACTCGCCTTCTTGAGGCCTGGAATCAAACCTTGGTCCGCCAGCTTGCGAAGGCAAATTCTGCAAATGCGGAACTTACGATAGACGGCGCGGGGCCGGCCGCACAGTTGGCAGCGCGACTCTTGCCGCGAGGTGAACTTCGGTTTGCGATTGGCTTTGGCAATCTTCGACTTGCTCGCCATGCGTTCTAGTGTCCCATTCGGTTTTGCTCTAGGGTGGTATTCACGCCGCTCCGCGCCCCGTTTGCGTCGATTCCTCCGCCTTGAAGGGCATTCCCAGGCCCCGCAACAACTCGCGCGATTCGTCGTTCGAGTTGGTCGACATCACAATCGAAATGTTCATGCCTTGCGCGCGGGTGTACTTGTCGGGGTTCAACTCGGGGAACACCAGTTGCTCGGACAGCCCCAGGCTGTAGTTGCCGTGGCCGTCGAAAGCGTTGGGACTCAGGCCGCGGAAGTCGCGCACCCGAGGCAAGGCGAGCGAAATCAAACGGTCGAGGAACTCGTACATCCGCACGCCCCGCAACGTCACTTTGCAACCGATTTCCATTCCCTCGCGGAGCTTGAAGTTGGCGATCGACTTGCGGCTACGGGTCACCGCCGGCTTCTGGCCTGAGATCTGGGTCAGCGCCGAGACGGCCTCCTCCAGGTGCTTCTTTTCCGAGATCGCCGTGCCGACGCCCATGTTGATCACGATCTTTTCCAGCTTGGGCAGCGACAACCGGTTGGCGCGGTCCAGCTTCTTCATCAAGGCCGGCAGCACTTCCTTTTCGTAACGTTCTTGCAATCGGGAGGGCATGGCTCGCGCGGGCCGCTCGCCGCGGCCTGTTTCAATGGTGGTGGGTTGATTCTTGCTTCTACTTGCCAACGGTGTTTCGGGCCGGCGCCAACGGGCCGGACCCCTTCTTGCACTTCTTGCAATAGCGCTCCTTGCCGCCGTCGGCGGTGGCGCGGGCGCCCGTGCGAGCGGCCGCGTCGCAGGCCGTGCAGACCAGCGACACGTTGGAAATCTGGACCGGCATTTCCTTCGAGAGCCGGCCCCCTTGCGGGTTGCGTTGGCTGCGCCGCATGTGCTTGAACACGCGATTCATTCCTTCGACGACGATCTTACCCGTCTCGCGGTCGATCTTGAGCACCTTGCCGCGCTCGCCGCGGTCGTTGCCTGCGATCACCTCAACCATGTCACCCACACGAATATGCATCACACCACCTCGGCCGCCAGACTGACGATTTTCATGAAGTTCTTTTCACGCAGTTCGCGGGCCACGGCCCCGAAGATGCGCGTGCCGCGTGGGTTGCCGTCGTTGTCGACCAGCACCAAGGCATTCTGGTCGAACCGCACGTAACTGCCGTCGTTGCGGCGCGTGGGCTGCTTGCAGCGGACGATAACTCCCCGCACGACGGCCTTCTTCTTGATCTCGCTGCCGGGGATCACGCTCTTCACGCTGCAAATGATCACGTCGCCCAGGCCGGCGGTTCGGCGGTGGCTGCCGCCCAGCACCTTGATGCACATGACCTCCTTGGCGCCGGTGTTGTCGGCCACCGAGAGCCGGGTTTGCATCTGAATCATCGCTTCACCCACCTTCCACTTCAGCTTCGGCGGCGGCGGCGGCGTCCTCGGCACGGGCCGCCGCCCGCATCGCCGCGATGTCCACGGCCTGACTCTTGGTCACCACGCGCACCAGTTCCCAATGCTTGAGCTTCGACTTGGGGGCGCACTCGGCGATTTCCACCGTGTCGCCCATGCCCGATTCTTCCTTTTCGTCGTGTACGTGGCAAACCGTCTTTTTGCGCAGGTACTTGCCGTACTTGGGGTGCTTCACCAACCGGGGAATCTCCACGCGGCGGCTCTTGGTCATCTTATCGCTGGTCACGACGCCAACGGCGACTCGCTTGGGCATCAGACGGACTCCTTCCGGCGCGCACGCTGCGTCTGAATCGTCTTCAGCCGGGCAATCAGGCGGCGGTTCTTGCGCAATTCGGTGGGCGTGTCGAGCCGCTCGGTCTGCGCCTTGATGCGCAAGCGGAACAGCGTCTCCGCCGTCTCCTTCAATGTCAGCAGCAATTGCTCTTCGCTCATCTCTCGTAGTTCGGTGGCTTTGGTCATGGTTAGGCGTTGGGTGTTGGGTGCTCTAAAGCCTATCGCTTTTCCGTCAAACGGTGCGGCGGCGGACGAACCGGACCCGGACGGGCATTTTGTGGGCCAGACGGCGAAAGCAGATGCGGGCCGCTTCCTCGGTGACTCCGGAAATTTCAAACAACACGGTGCCGGGCTTGACCACGGCCGCCCAATACTCCGGCTCGCCTTTCCCTTTTCCCATCCGGGTTTCCAAGGGAATCGACGTGACGGACTTGTGCGGAAAGATGCGTATATACAGTCGACCCTCGGTGCGCAGATACTGCTGGGCGCCGATGCGCCCGGCTTCGATCGTGTTGGCGGCGATCCAACCGGCCTGGGTGGCCTGAAGTCCGAAATCGCCGAACACGACGCGGTTGCCGCGCGTGGCGTCACCTTTTATACGTCCTCTTTGGCTTTTTCGGTGCTTGACCCTCTTGGGCATCAGCGCCATGGGTATCTTCCTCTTGATACATGCCTTGATTGATCCACACCTGGACGCCGAGGTGTCCCTGGGCGGTCTTGGCCTCGGCGAAACCGTAGTCGATCTTGGCTCGCAACGTCGACAGCGGGATCGAGCCGGCGATGGCCTTCTCGCGCCGCGACATTTCGGCCCCGCCCAGCCGTCCGGCCAACTGAACCTTGATCCCCTTGGCGCCGGCCTCCATCGTTTGTTCCAAAGCCCTCTTCATCGTGCGGCGGAAACTGGCCCGCTTGGCCAACTGCTCGGCGATGTCCTCGGCCACCAACTGGGCCTGGATCTCCGGCCGCGCGATCTCTTCGATCTTGATGTTGATCCGCCGGCCGACCAGATCCTGCATCTCGGTTTGCAAGCGCTCGACCTCCTGGCCCTTGCGTCCGATGATGATACCCGGCCGCGCCGTGAAAAGCACGACCTTCACCTCGTCGCGGGTGCGCTCGATTTCGATCTTGGCAATACCGGCGAATTTATACTTTTCCTTGATGAACTTCCGTAGCTTGTGGTCTTCCAGCAGCAGTTCGCCGTACTCCTGCTTGGAAGCATACCAACGGCTTTTCCAGCCGCACATGATGCCCGTGCGAAAACCCACCGGATTGACTTTTTGACCCATCGTGCGTCCTATCTGCTAGCCGTCGACCGTCACGCGGATATGACTCATCCGCTTCTTGATCATGAACGCCATACCGCGCGCCCTGGGGCGAACGCGTTTGAACATCGGGCCCTCGTCGACCCGCGCCTCGACCACCACCAGTTTTTGGAGGTTCGTCGCGCGGCGGTCCTCGGCGTTGCCCAACGCGCTTTGGAGCACCTTCTCAAGCAGACGCGCCCCGCGCTGCGGCTGATAACGAAGGATGTTGAGCGCGTCGTCCGCGTGCTTGCCGCGGATCAGATCGGCCAGGGGCCGGACCTTGCGGGCGCTGATCCGCGCAAAGCGGTGTACTGCTTCGTATGTCATTATTTTTTCTGTCCTTTGCCCCCGTGCCCGCGGAACGTCCGCGTGGGGGCGAACTCGCCCAGCTTGTGGCCGACCATGTCCTCGGTCACGAAGACCTTCAGGTGCAGCTTACCGTTGTGAACCATGAACGTGTGGCCGACGAACTCCGGCACGATCGTGCAAGCGCGAGCCCATGTCTTGATGGGGGCCTTCGCTCCTTGATCGTCCAGCTTTTGCACCTTCATGTACAACTTGGGGTTGATGAAGGGTCCTTTTTTCAGCGATCTTCCCATAAGTCATCCTAAATCTTAAGTTGCCCGTAGCGGCGCGAACGGCGCCGGCGCACGATGGCCGAATTCGAGGGCTTCCGCCGGTTGCGGGTACGGCCCCCCTTGGCCAGCTTGCCGGTCGGACTGACCGGGTGCCGGCCCCCCTTGGTGCGGCCTTCGCCGCCGCCGTGCGGATGGTCGATCGGGTTCATGGCCGTGCCGCGAACGTGCGGCCTGATTCCCATCCAGCGCTTCCGGCCGGCCTTGCCCAGTACGATGTTCATGTGGTCGGGATTGCCCGTCGCGCCGATCGTCGCCCGGCAAGTGGCCGGAATGCGGCGAATTTCGCCGCTGGGCAGCGTGATCTGGGCCCAGTTCGCGTCGCGCGCCGCCAGCACGGCGCTGGTGCCGGCCGAGCGGCAGAGCACGCCGCCGCGGCCCGGCTGCAACTCGATGTTATGAATGGCCATGCCCAGCGGAATGTTCTTCAGCGGCAGGCAATTGCCCAAGCTGGGCGGCGCTTCGGCACCGGAAAGCACCTCGGCGCCGGCTTCCAGGCCGTGGGGGGCGATGATGTACCTCTTTTCGCCGTCGACGTAGTACAAAAGGGCGATGCGCGCGCTGCGGTTGGGGTCGTACTGAATCGAATGCACCTTGGCCGGCACGCCGTCCTTGTTGCGACGGAAGTCGATCAGCCGGTACTGCTGCTTGTGTCCGCCGCCGCGATGGCGCGACGTGATCCGCCCCTGGTTGTTGCGTCCGCCCGTCTTGATTTTGGGCACCAACAGGGTCTTCTCCGGCTTGGCGCCGGGCGTCAATTCGGCGAAGTCGCTGACACTCGCGCCGCGGCGGCCCGCAGTGGTCGGTTTGTAGCGGCGAATTCCCATATCTTGATCCCTATCGTTCCATCAGACATTTTGTCACGAAAAAATGGTTGCTGGTGGCAGAGCGTAAGCGATGCCCCGGCTAGATAACCACCGGGGCATCGCTTAGGCTCTGCCCCAGCCACCGACCTGCGATGATCTAGAAGAAATCAATCCTGTGTTCCGCGTTGAGTTTGACGATGGCTTTTTTCCAGTCTTGCGTGTATCCGTTGCGGAAGCGGCTTCGGCGCGGCTTCCCCTTGCGGTTGATCGTGCGCACCCGCAGCACCTTCACGTCGAACAGGGCTTCCACCGCGCGGCGCACGTCGTGTTTCGTGGCCATCTTGTGAACCTCGAACGAGTACGCGTTGTGCCGCGTCGAGCGGTGCATTCCTTTCTCGGTCACCAGTGGCCGCAGAATGATCTGGTGCGGCTCGAGCTGGATCGTTGGCCCTTCGTCGGTGTGTGTCGAGCGTTTCATGATTCGGTTCCCTCGCGCAGCCCGCCGGCGGATTCGCGCGGCTCGCCGGCGGATTCGCGCGGCTCGCCGGCGGATTCGCGCGGCCCGCCGGCGGATTCGCGCAGCCCGCCGGCGGATTTATGCCTGATCGCGTCGAGCGCCGCCTTGGTGACCAGCAGCTTGCGTGGCGCCAGCACGTTCAGCGCGTTCAAGCCGGAGACCGGCTGCACCGTCACCCCAGCGATGTTGCGGGCGCTCTTGTAAACATTCACGTCGTAGGCGGCGGTGGCCACTAGCACGCTGGCCCCCTCGCATCTCAATGCCCGCAAGATCACGGCCATTTCCTTGGTCTTGGGCGACTCCAACGAAAGCTCGTCGATCACCACCATCTCGCCGTCTCGAATCTTCGAGGCCAGGGCCATGCGGGTGGCGAGTTGCACCGCCTTGCGCGGCAGTCGATAGCTCCAGTCGCGGGGGCGTTTGGCGAAGATGTGCCCGCCGCCACGGCGAATGCCGCTACGGCGCGAGCCGGCTCGAGCGTTGCCGGTGCCCTTCTGGCGGTACATTTTCTTCGTCGTGCCGGCCACCTCGCCGCGGCTCTTGGTCTTGGAGGTGCCTAGCCGCAGGTTCGACTGGTACATCACCACCACGTCGTGGAGCAACTGCTTGTTGATCCGCGGCGCCAGCGCGGCCGGGTCGAGCTCGTAGCTGCCGACCTCTTGTCCGGTTCGATTGTAGACGGGCAATGTTGCCATCGGATAACTGGGCCTTGCTTGCGCCGCGGGTTGGTGTACGTGGGTAATCTGGGCTAAAGGATATTTGTTTGGCGGACGACCACGTAACCGCCGTTGGGGCCGGGCACCGCGCCACGGATCAAGAGCAGGTTGTTCTCGGAGTCGATCCGCACCACGCGCACGTTGCGCATCGTGCTCCGCTCGGCGCCATAACGGCCGGCCATGCGGCGGCCCTTGAACGTGCGAGCGGGAAATGTGTTGCAGCCGGTCGAACCGGCGTGCCGGTGGACCTTTTTCACGCCATGGCTGGCGCGCTGGCCCTTGAAGCGGTGCCGCTTGATGACGCCAGAGGTACCGCGTCCTTTCGAGATACCCGTCACGTCGACGGCCTTGACCCCCTCGAACACCCCGACGGTGAGTGGCTGGCCCACCTTGCAGTCACCGGCCGGCCCGCGGAATTCGCGGATGAAACGTTTGGGCTCGCAAGCGGCCTTTTCGGCCAACTCGACGCCGCCGGACCCAAGCCGCTTGGCACGCTTGCTGTCGAGCTTGGCCACATGACCACGCTGGCTGCGAGCGGCGAGTCGGCGGGGCATGTCGCCGTAACCGACTTGAACGGCCTCGTAGCCGTCGCGCTGCTGGGTGCGGACCTGCAACACATGGCAGGGGCCGGCTTGGATCACCGTCACGGGGATCGCTAGTCCCGATTCGTCGAAAACCTGAGTCATCCCGACCTTTCGGCCGAGTAATCCAATCGCCATCGTTCGTGCCTTATTCGTGGTCCGTTGCCGGAGCGAGTATGTTGCCTTCGGGAGTACGCGGAATTGAAGCCGCGGCTTACCCGCCAAGCGTCCGTCGCATGAAATTCAGTGCCTGCTGTTGATCTATTAGTGCCTGCTGGAGGCTTTGATTTTGATATCCACCCCGGCGGGGAGGCTGAGCTTGTTGAGCGCTTCGATCGTCTTGGCCGTCGACTGCACGATGTCGATGACCCGCTTGTGCGTGCGGATCTCAAACTGCTGGCGTGCTTTTTTGTCCACATGCGGACCCGAAAGCACGGTATAGCGTTCGATGCGAGTCGGCAATGGAATCGGGCCATGCACCTCCGAGCCGGTTCGCTTGGCGGTATCGACGATTTCCGCGGCGCTTTGATCCAGCACGGAATGGTCGTACGCCTCCATGCGAATTCGAATTACTTCACTCGATTGACCGGCCACGGACTGACTCCTTGCCCTATCTCCACGAACTGTCTTATCTGGGCGAACTGCCCCATCTCGGCGAACTTACGGACCCGCGCCACGTAGCCAACTCCCGCCCCACCAAGGGGCGAACCAACGATCTTAAGTGCTTTCGTGAAAAGTGTCAACGGCCCTCGCCGGATTCTTTGCGAAATAGTGGTGGCCGGTGGCAGAGCCTAGGCGATGCCCCGACCCCGTTCCGTGTTGCCCGCCCGACCGAGGGCCAGCGCGGTCACCGCGTCGTTCACACCTTCGGAATCTCGAACCCTTGCCGTTGCGTGCGTGCGAACAAGGAGGCGGCCTGCTCGTCGCCCACGATCTTCTCCGCCTTGGGATCCCACTTGATCGCGCGGCCGAACCGCGCGGCGATCGCGCACAGATGGCAGGTGTTCATCGCGATCACATGGCTGAAGACGTCCGACACCGGCAACCCGCCCTCGCGAATCACCCGGTAAAAGTTGTGCTTGTGCCCCTCGTGGGGCTTGCCCTTGTAAAGCTTGGCGACGTCGTCGTCGGTGTATTGGTCCTTGTCCCAGCGCTCTTCGATCGGCTTGCCCGCGATCTTGCCGCGGCTGACGAAAATCCGCCCCTTGCTCCCCTCGAACAAGACGCCGTTCTCGCTGCGGCTGTCGACGACCATCTCGATGCCGTTGGCGAACTTGCACTTCACGGCGAAATCGTTCGATGTGTTGTAGCAGTCGTCGACGGTCGGATAACCGTCCTTGAAGGCCACCGGATGTTTCGCGTCGCTGCCGTCGATCTCGATGGGCCCCATCCCCTCCTTGTCCTGCTGGATGGCCCAGGTGGCGATGTCGACGTGGTGGGCGCCCCAGTCGGTGAACTTGCCGCCGGAATACTCGTACCACCAGCGGAACTGGTAGTGACAGCGCTTCTCGATGTAGGCGACCTGGGGCGCCTGGCCGAGCCAGAAATTCCAATCGAGTTCCTCGGGTGGAGCGACCTTCGGGAACGGGCCGCCCACGTCGCCGCCGTTGATGCCGACCGTGACTTTCTTGATGTCGCCCAACAGGCCCTTCTGCACCATGTTCACGGCGCGGAGGAACAGGCCGCGGTCCTGACGCTGCTGCGTGCCGACGAGGAACACGCGGTCGGGATACCGCTTGCAGGCGTCGCGGATCAGTTGGTTCTCTTCCAGGGTCAGCGTGAGCGGCTTCTGGCAGAACACATGCTTGCCGGCTTGCAAGGCCTCGACGGCGATCTTCACATGCCAATGGTCGGGCGTCACGACGCTGACCACGTCGATATCCTTGCGCTCGAGAACCTTGCGATAGTCGCCGTAGGCGTCGGCCTTTCCTTTGCCGATGCCGCTGTCGTTCTTGGCGGCTTCGGCGTGCCGCGAGTCGACGTCGCAGACGGCGAGGATGTCGCCGAAATGGGCGTGTTCCCGGGCGTCGCCGGTGCCCATGCTCCCCACGCCGATGCAGCCGATCCGCGGCCGATCGTTGGCCGCGACGTTGGCGAACGCTCGCCGACTCCAAGGGAAGTAGGGCGTCGCCGCGCCCGCGGCCGCCGCCAACGCTGTTTTCCTCAAAAAGTCACGCCGGGTGGAACTCGCTGGTTTCATAGGGAATCCTCTCGTCCATTGGTTTTTTTGGGAAACGCGCCGCAGCGACTCTATGGTAACATGCCGTGCCTAGAGGTTGCCGGCCCCGCCCATCGCCATCTTCGCGGCATTGCCGATCAGCTTGAGGATGCCTTCCTCAATTTCCAGCCGGTACATGACTCCATTGGCGACGGGTTGCTGGAGGAGATGCACATGATCCCGCCCCCCTTCGAGCATCTGGGCCGCCGTGCCAACGAGCGGGTTTCCACTCAGCTTCGCGGCGATGCCCAGAATCTGGCCCAGCGCCAGCCTCATGTGCATCGGCGTGGGCGTGGAATCCGACGTGGAATCCGGCGTGGAATCCGACGATTTCGCCATCACCTGCTCGATCGTGCCGATGCCGTCGGGACCGAGCGCCGCGTAGACGCATTCGGCGCCGAAGCCAAGCGTTATTTCGATCCGGTCCCCCAGGAATGGCTGGAGTTGGGCGCTGTCCTGGCCGTCGGGCAGCGGGAACGTGATGGTGTGGAAACGCACCCCGTCCTGTTCGGCGACGTCCAGCTTGATCGTCGGCGAGCCGTCTTCGCTGGGGGCCATGTCCGCCAGCTTCTTCACGGCCTGTTCCAACCGCTGGCCATCCGACACGAAGCCCCCCAAGGCGACGTTGATCGGCCCCGCGCCGACCACCGCCAGGCCAAGGTTCAGCCGCCCCTTTTTCAGAGTCTCCTCGGCAACGTCGAGCAGTTCGCCGACCAATTCCTTGATCGACGCTCTCTGCTCCTCGTCGTCGAAATCATCGTCCTTGTCGATCTCTTCCATCACATGGGCGCGGAAGTTGCCTAACAGCGCCAACTCGGGATCAAGGTTTTCCTCGGCGGTCGCCTCGTTGACGTGCATCGAGAACAACGAACCAGGCAACAGGAAACCGGCGAAATTCGACTCCACCGCGTCGACGGTCTTCATCCGCCGCGCGGTGTCGCTCCCTTCCAGCGCGGTCATTCCCAGGTCGAGGCAACTGCGTTTTCCCTGGGGGTCGATCTTGAAACCCAGCGTGAATTGGTCCGAGTCGTTGATCGCCTTGGTCATCGCCTCGATCTGCATCCGCATCAGTTGGTCCCGCGTCTCGCCGGCCGACGCCGATTGCCGCATTTTTTCTTCGAGTTGCTCCTTGATGCCGTCGATGGCCATGTCGCGCAACGGCGGCGGAATATTCTGGATATGGAGCCGCACGGCGACGTCGTACTCTTTAGGCAGGCTGCCCAGCAGCGCGGCGGGATCGGCCGGCAGGGTGGCCAGCATTTCGGGCGCATAGGAAATGAAGGCCCAATCGCCCTGCTGCTTGACGTAAGCCGAACGGCCGTCCTTCTCCAGTTGCCAAACGTCGTTGCCGGCGTCCTGGGGTTCGCCGATGAGGGCGCCCAAGGCGCCGAACAGTTTTTGCAAGTCGGTGACGGGCAGGAACACCCAGCCCACCGGCCCGGAGTCGCCGAAGCCGGCCGCCGCGCCCCAGGGACGTTCCTCGTCGAGCCCGGCAAGGCCTTGCTGCTGGGTCATCAGCATCAAGATGCTTTCCAGGCTCTTGGCTATGTCGGGGTTGTCCGACGCCGTGCCAAGGTATTCGATGTCGCGCTTCAGTTCGCCGTAGCCCGCGAACGAAACCACCACAAACGGTTTCAAATCGTTCGCGGCGCCGTCCTGGCATCTGGCCCGCGCCGCCGTACCCAGCAGCAGGGCGACCGCCAAAGCGGACAAGAGGGTATTCTTCACGATTCTTTCTCCTTGAGAGCCATCCGATCGGAAACGGGGGTGGCTGGGGCAGAGCCTAAGCGATGCCCCGGTTACCATTTGGCCGGGGCACCGCTTACGCTTTGCCACCAGCCACCACCTTCTCGTGACAAAAACATCTCATTCTCGATCTTTTTCCATGCCGCGTTAAGTATAGCCCAGGCAAACGACTAACGTTCGCGGAAGGTAATCCGCCCCTTGGTGAGATCGTAGGGCGACAATTCGACACGCACCTTATCGCCGGGCACGATACGGATGAAGTTCTTCCGCATCTTTCCGGCCACATGGGCGATAACCGTGTGGCCCCCATCGAGCGTCACGCGAAACCGCGTGTTCGCCAAGGCCTGCGTCACCACCCCTTCGACTTCCAACGCTTCTTCTTTTTGCGCCATAAACGGCTCCGCGGACAATTCGGATTCAACCCACCATCAGCTATCATAATCCTACCAGTTGCGTTTTGCGCGCCTAGCCCCGCCTAGCCCGGATTATTCATCCATGGTCCATGTCCGCTTGGCCAGTTGCTTCGCGCACTCGGCATCATGGCGCCCCCCGCTCGCCACGCCTCAATGCACCCGCTGGCCCGGCACGGCGCCGTCGTCGGGGCTTAACAGAAAAATCTCCTCGCCGCCCAAGCCGGAGGCGACGACCATGCCCTCGCTGGTGCCGAATTGCATCTGCCGCGGCGCGAGGTTGGCGACGCAAATCACCAACCGTCCAACCAGTTCGCCCGGCGCGTAGGCGCTCTTGATGCCGGCGAAGACGTTGCGGCGTTCATCGCCGCCGAGGCTGAGCGTGAGCCGCAAGAGCTTCTTCGACTTGGGCATGTCTTCGGCCGCGATGACCCGCGCCACGCGAAGATCGACCTTCGCGAATTCGTCGAAACTGATCGTCGGTGAGAGAGGCTCCGCGGCCAACGCTTCGGGGCCGTCGGTGGGCGCGGCCGCGGCGCCCGGCGATTCGGGCGTGGGCTCCTCGCGGCCGGCGTCGATCATCGCCTGGAATTGCTTCAGTTCCACGCGCTGCAGCATGTGCTTGAACTCGCCCACCGGCGTGCCGACCAAGGGCGTGGCCGCCTCGTCCCAGCGCTCGATCGGCTTGCTCAGAAGCGTGCCGGTTTGCGCCGCCAAGCGCGGCAGCACGGGGGCCAGGTAAACGACCAACTGCCGGAACAAGTTCAAGGCCACCGTGCAGACTTCTTGCAACTCGGCGGTCTTGGCCGGATCCTTGCGCAAGGTCCAGGGCGCACGGTCCTCGACGTACTTGTTGGCCCGGTCGGCCAGCAGCATGATCTGCCGCATCGCCTTGTTGTAGTCGCAGGCGTCGTAGGCGGCCGCGATGTCGGCGCCCTCGTTGGCGGCCTGGGCGAATAGCCCGCCGTCCTGCGGGTATTTCGCGGCCATCCCGGTGTCGCGAACGAAGCGGGCCGTTCGGCTGGCGAGATTGACCAGCTTACCCACCAGGTCGCCGTTGGCCTTGGCCACGAACTCATCGGGACTCAGGTCGAGGTCGTCGAGTTTGGGTGTCAGCTTGGTCGCGTAGAAGTAACGCAAGTAGGACGGATCGAGGTGCGCGAGGTAAGTCGAAGCTCGCACGAACGTCCCCTTGGTCTTCGACATTTTCTCGCCCCCCACCGTCAAGAAACCATGGATATGCACCATCCGCGGCAGATTGAAGCCGCTCGCTTTGAGCATCACCGGCCAAAAGAGCGTGTGGAAATACGTGATGTCCTTGCCGATGAAGTGGTGAACCTCGGTCTTATCGTTCTTCCACCAGGAATCGAAGTCGTCGCCGGTTCGCTCGCACCATGCCTTGGTCGAGGCGATGTAGCCGATCGGCGCGTCGAACCAGACGTACCAGTAGTTGCCCGGCGAGTCGGGAATCTCGAAGCCGAAGTACGGGGCGGGACGCGAGACGTCCCAGTCGCGCAGCGGTTCGGAAAGGAACGCGGCGGCCAACCACTTGGCCACGTCGGCGTAAAGGTGGTCGCCCGTTTGCGTCCACTCGTCCAAAAAGGAGTGCATTCGCTCGGTATTGACGAACAGGTGGAGGGCCGACCGCAGTTCCGGCTTTGTTCCCGTGTGCGTGCTGACCGGATCGATCAGTTCGGTCGGGCTGTAGGTGCTGTTGCACTTGTCGCAATTGTCGCCGTACTGGTTCGGCGATTTGCACCTGGGGCAGGTTCCCTTCACGAACCGGTCGGCCAGGAACGTGCCGGCCACGGCATCGTAAAGCTGGGTCACTTCGCGTTCGGAAATCAAGCCGGCCTTGCGCAAGGCGGCCCAGATTTCGCCGCACAGTTCGCGGTTTTGCGGGCTGTGCGTACTGCCGTAGTTGTCGAAGACGATGTCGAAGCCGGCGAAGTCGCGCTGGTGAGCGGCCTGCATGTCGGCGATCAGGGCCTCTTCGCCGCGACCTTCCTGACGGGCACGGATCATGATGGCGGTGCCGTGCGTGTCGTCGGCGCAGATGTAGACGGCGCGGTGCCCGGCCAACTTCTGGAACCGCACCCAGATATCGGTCTGGATGTACTCGACCAGGTGCCCGATGTGGATGTGGCCGTTGGCGTAGGGCAGCGCGCTGGTGACGAGAATTCTACGTGCGGGCATGCTCGCTCCGTGGGGCAGGTTTTCAATGGGCCGTTTCACAATTCTGACGCCGCGTAGCGGAACTCGTAAGAGTTCCGCCCGAAACCTTGGGAATTCTCACGAATTCCGCTACGCTTTGCGCCCCAAATCGCCTAACCTACGGTGAGCTTGTGGAATCGCTCCATCAAATCGCGGGTGATGGGCCCTGGCCGGCCGACGCCGATCACTCGGCTGTCGACCTTGACGACCGGAATCACCTCGGCGGCGGTGCCCGTCAGAAACATCTCGTCGGCGATGTACACGTCGTGCTTGGTGATCGGCACCTGGCGGACCTTAAGGTTCGCCGCCTCAGCCAGTTCGATCACCGCTTGCCGCGTGATCCCTTCCAGGATGCCGGCCTCCGTCGGCGGAGTGAAAAGCGTGCCGTCGCGCGCCAGGAACACGTTGTCGCCGGTACACTCGGCCACTTCTCCCTTGGTGTTGAGCATCAGCGCCTCGACGCAGCCGGCCTGCAGACCCTCGATCTTGGCCAGGATGTTGTTCAGGTAGTTCAGTGATTTGATTCGCGGGCTGAGCGAGGCCGGATGGTTGCGCACCGTGCTGACCGTGACGATTTCGAGGCCCTTTTCGTACAGTTCGCGGGGGTAGAGCGAAATGTGATCGGTGATGATGATCACCTGCGGGTCGCTGGTGCGGTTGGGGTCGAGCCCCAACGTGCCGGCGCCGCGCGTGACGATGAGCCGGATGTAGCCGTCGGCGATCTGGTTCGCTCGTAGCGTGTCGTACACCGCCTGGCGCATCGCCTCGCGAGTCGTGGGGATCGTGAGCCAGATCGCCTTGGCCGATTCCCAAAGCCTGCGGAGGTGTTCGTCGAGGCGGAACACGTTTCCACCGTAGGAGCGGATGCCCTCGAACACCCCGTCGCCGTAGAGTAGCCCGTGATCGTAGACGCTGATCTTCGCGTCTTCCTTGTCGTAGAGCTTACCGCTGATGTAAATCTTGAGCGTGGTCATGGGTCATTATACTGCGCGCGGACATTCACGGTGGCTGGGGCAGAGCCTAAGCGATGCCCCGGTCGCTGTCTAGCCGGGGCATCGCTGACGCTCTGCCACCAGCCACCACCGTTGGTAGCACGGCGAATCCGTCCTGAAGAGCCGCTCATGCTCGTTCGACGCGCCCTTCGACGAGCCGCACCACGCGGTCGGCCTGCTCGGCGATGGCCAAATCGTGCGTTACCATGACTATAGTGAGCTTCCTCTCGCGGTTCAAGGATCGCAGTAGTTGCATGATCTCGCGCCCCGTCGCGTGGTCGAGGTTGCCGGTGGGTTCGTCGGCCAAGAGCACCTCGGGACCGGCCACCAACGCGCGGGCAATGGCGGCGCGCTGCATTTCGCCGCCCGACAGCTCGCGCGGACGGTGCTTGAGCCGGTGCCCCAGGCCCACGGTTTCCAAAAGCCGCGTGGCCGCGGCCACGTTCTCGCGCCGCCGGCGATAGTAGCTCCACGCGCCCGAGGCGATCATGGCGGGAGCTAAGACATTTTCCAGGGCGGAAAGTTCGGGCAACAGGTGATAAAACTGGAAAATCATGCCGAAATGGCGGTTGCGCAGCACATCGCGCTGGCCGCCGGAGAGGTTGTCGATCCGCCGGCCATCGAAATGGACCTCGCCCTGGTCGGGCGCGTCGAGCGTGCCCAAGAGGTGCAAGAGCGTGCTCTTGCCCGACCCGCTTTGGCCGATGATCGCCAAAAACTCGCCGCGCCGCACTTCGAGATCGACGCCCCGCAGCACGGGTATATCGACCCGCCCCTTGCGATAACTCTTGCTGAGCGACAGCGAGCGAAGCCGGTGGTTACTCATAGCGCAGGGCCTCCACGGGGTGCAATCGGGCGGCGCGGCGCGCCGGCAAAACGCTGGCCAACACGGCGATCGCCAACGCGCCGCAGACGATCCAGGCGACCGTCCATGGGTCGATGATCGTGGGAATCTTGTAGAAATAGTAGATCGACGGGTCGAACACCTCGTGCCCGGTCATCTTGCTCAGCACTTTGGCGATCTCGTTGATGTAGACGACGAACAGCAGGCCCAGCACCATGCCGGCACCGGAGCCGACGATGCCCAGCGACAGGCCGTAGGCCAGGAAAATGCCCATGATCCCTCGGCCCGATGCCCCCAGGGCCTTGAGGATGCCGATGTCCCGTGTCTTTTCCACGACGATCATGAAGAAAATCGCGAGGATGCCGAAGCCGGCCACGGCGATGATCAAGAACAGCAGGATGTTCAAAATCGCGGTCTCCATCTGCACCGCGGCCAGCAGTGGACCTTGCTTGTCGCGCCAAGTCGAAACATTGAACAACTCCATCGGGAACGCCTTGCGGAGCTTGTCTCTCACCAGATCCCCCTTGCTCTCGTCCTTGAGCTTGATCTGGATGCTGTTGACGAACGTCACTCCGGTCTCAGGGTCGATCATTCCCCGCAGCTCTTGCAGCTTCCGGATGGGCACGAACACGAAACTGCCGTCGTACTCGCTCATCTTGCTCTCGTAGAAATCGACGATCGTGAACCGATCGGACACGATACGCAGGGGGATGCTCGCGTTGGGAAAGGCCAGTTGCACGTCGTCGCCGGGCAACACCAGGAAGCGTTCCTCCCCCTCCTGGTCGTGGAAGCTCGATAGGGCGATCCCCAGCACCAGTCCCGTGTAGGTCTCGCGCAGGGGATCGAACACCTCGTCGCGGGCTTTGGCGCGCGGCGCGAACGGATCGACGGGCCGCTTGGCCGATGGGTCTTGGCCGTCGTTGGGGGCGCCATCGTCATTCCGGCCGCTCGGTTCCTCGTCCGGCGCGGCATCGGTCGCGACCCTTTCCGCGCCTTCGGCCTGTACCGCGCCGTCGGCCTGTACCGCGCCCTCGGCCTGTACCGGGGGCGGCCCGTCGAAATCGGGCGGTGGTACTCGGTCGAGGTCGCCGCTGATCGCCTTCAGGTCGCGCGCGCGTTGCACTCGCCAGCGGCGGTACTCCCATCCGGCGAGCTCCATCACGTTGCGTTCCTTGGCCTCGCGGCCGGCCTGGTGATCGCGCGTGTCGTAACCCCCTTCACGGAGCTCGAACGACATCTCTCGCCGGTTTTCCGGGTGCTGCAAGTATTTGCCGAAGTCGCTGGCCTGGCTTTGCGTGGCCGAGTCGATCCCGATCAGCGTAACCGGCCGCGTGACGTACTTGCCGCCGTACTGGAAGCTCAGCATGGCCGGCACGTGGACCGTGGCGGTCATTCCCTCGATGTCGTCGCCCGCCGCCTGGCGGATGTGCTCCATCTGGTATTCGGGATTAGGGAAGCCGTCGAGACTGTGCGACTCGAAGATCACGTCGGCGAGGATGCCGTGCAATCGGTTGCGCATTTCGAAGGCGAAGCCCGACATCACGCTGTTGACCACGATCATCGTCGCCACGCCCAAGGTCACGCTCACGACCGAGGCCAGCGCGATATAGCGCGTGCGAAGATACCGCCAGCAGAGAAGAAGTATGTACATGGGGAAGGCGTTAGGGGTTAGGGGTTAGGGGCTAGGGGTTAGGAGTCAGGAGTCAGGAGTCAGGAGGTTCGCCTCGTTCCCACGCTCCTGAGTGGAACGCATCCTCGGCCGCTCCGCGGCCACCGTAGTCATCACGCTGGAGCGTGATGTTGCCTTCTGCCTACTACTCCGCCTCCGGCCTCAACAACGGAAACAGAATCACGTCCCGGATCGTCTGTGTGTTGGTCAACAACATCACCAGCCGGTCGATTCCGACCCCCAGTCCGCCGGCCGGCGGCATGCCGTGCCGCAAGGCGCGGATGAAGTCGTGGTCCATTTTGGCCATCGAGTCCTCTTCCTTCTGCCCGGCCAGTTGCGTGCGGAAGAGCTGTTCCTGCAAGTCGGGGTCGTTCAGCTCGGTGTAGGCGTTGGCCACCTCCATCCCCTGGACGAACAGTTCAAACCGCTCGGCCACCGCCGGGTTGATACGCTGTCGCTTGGTCAAGGGGCAGATGCTGGCCGGGTAATCGAGTACGAACACCGGGCCGGCCAACCGCTTTTCAACCTGCTCTTCAAAGACGAAGTTCTTGACCACGTCGGGGTGCTTGCCCGCCGTCTCGAAGCCGATTTCGCCGGCCAATTGCCTGACCCGCGCCTCGTCGTCCGGCGCCACCCGCGTGTGTTCGTGGAACAACTCGTCGTAGGTCTTGCGCGCGAAGGGGGGCGTGAAGTCGAGCGTCGCGTCGCCCCAAGCGAGCTTGAGCTCCTGGCCGGTGGCGCGGAGGGCGCCGACGATCAGCTTTTCGAGCAGGTCCATCATGCCGCGGTAGTCGCCGTACGCCTGGTAGACCTCGAGCATCGTGAACTCGGGGTTGTGCCTGGGGCTGGTCCCTTCGTTGCGGTAGACTCGGCCCAATTCGTAGACCCGTTCGAGGCCCCCCACCAGAAGCCGCTTGAGGTGCAACTCCAGCGCGATCCGCAGGAAGAGCGGGATATCGAGGGCGTTGTGGTGCGTCGTGAAGGGCCGCGCCGCGGCGCCGCCCGCGATCGAGTGCAGCGTGGGGCCTTCGATCTCGACGAACCCCTCGCCCGCCAGCGTGTCGCGGATCGACTGCACGATCTTCGCGCGGTTCAGGAACCGCGGCAGCACGCCCACGGAATAGATCAGGTCGAGGTAGCGTAGTCGCTGGCGCAGCTCGGGGTCGGTCAGCCCCTTGTGCTTGTCGGGATGCGGTTCGACCGACTTGGCAAGAAAATGGAGCCGATCGGCGAAGATCGTCAGTTCGCCCGTGTTGGTCCGCTTCAACTCGCCGTCGACGCCGATCACGTCGCCCAGGTCGAAACACTGGGCCACGGCCCAGTGCTCTTCACCCACCTGCTTTCGGCCGATGAATATCTGGATATCGCCCGACGAATCGCGGATGTTGGCGAAAATCAACTTTCCGGTCGGGCGTTGCAGCACGATCCGGCCGGCCGCGCGCACCTTCGGACCATGCAGCTCCGGGCCGCGGCCTGGGGGATCCTCGGCCAACGCCTCGACCGTGATTTCGCCTTCGCGGGCGCGGATTTCGGCGATGGGCCGGTGGTCGTCGAAGCGTTGTCCCCAGGGGTCGATCCCGAGTTGCACGAGTTGCCGCAGCTTTTCGCGGCGCGCGGCCTCGTGCATGCCCGGCGAATCGCCCGCGGAGATGGTAGGCTGTGGTGTTTCGGGCATCGGTACTGGTATGGAAGGTCTAACTTCAAGAGTCGCAACATTTTAGTGGGATACGGCGGACGGTCAATGTCAGGCTTTTGCAGCCCAGGCTTGACACGCCGCTCAAGTTTATATACAAACGTGCGCTGACAGCAACGCTGTCGGCCGCTACGATAACCCAAGTTCGGTTTTCAACGGATACCTGCCGAAAGGGCAGCCATGTCGACGAGTGCTCAAGCCCGGCGGCAGCCTGTTCCTCTACAATCTACCGAAGTGGAACACTCTCGGGGTAGATCGTGAACTTCCCGCTCCCCACGGGCCAGTCGACGGCTTTGATCGCGTTGCCGGGTCGATCGTGTTGACCACGAATCGAGCATTCCGGGATTGGGGCACCACCTTCGACGTGGACAACACACTGGCCACGGTCTTGATCGACCGGCTGATGCACCACGGGGAGGCACTTGTCATCAAAGGAGACAACTATCGGATGAAAGACAAGAATCCCGACTCGCCTAGCGAGTGACGCCGCATCCCCGGCCATGGGCCGGAACCGGCGCGAGCCAGCGACGGTGAATGAATGCGTCGCGAGCGGCTGGGATCGTCCAGCCCACCCTGGAGTCAGCGAGGTTCGCTGGCTCGAGCGGCCGGGCGGTTCGTTACAGGCTCACTCCTGCCCCAGGCCCTGATCCAGCGCCGCCAGCGGCCCCACCTGCGGGCTTCGACTGCGCAAGCTGGTCAACCTGTTGCGGTCAGCACCGCAGCCCTGTCACGCGCCGTTCGGCGGTGGCCCAGCCCACGACGACGACCTCACTAGCCTTTCTCACGCCCCCAGCACGACCGCGAGATGGTGCGCCACTCCACATCACGCCACCCGTATACATGCCGAGCGGGGCCACTCCATGCGCCATGCCGCCACGCCGGCCCACCAAAGCCCGAACTGGCTACCTGCTCACGGCCCTGGGCTACGGCGGCCAAGGGCGCGGGCATTCCCTGGCATGTGGTCTATCGGGCCAAGACCATCGCCGGCGCCGTGGGCTATCGAAAGGGCTTCGGACCAAGAAGCTGTGATGGGTAGGGCGAATTCACCGTCTGCTTGCGAACTCGGAGCTGTTCCCGTAGGATTCTGTGACGACGATCCCATCAGGCTGCACTCACCATGACGACCGACGACGCGGGCGCGTGTGAATGGGGACATGCCCCGAAAGAACGCGTGGCCGTCAACGAACAGAATTGCGAGAAAGTCCTGGCGCACTTGCGGGAAAAGGTGCGGCGCATCCACGACGAGGTGCGGAAATCGGTTTTCGGCCAGCAGGCGACCGTGGATGCGGCGATTTATGCGCTGCTTTCCCGCGGGCATTGCCTGCTGGAAGGCGTGCCCGGCTTGGGCAAAACATTGCTCGTCCGCGCGCTCGGCCGGGTGCTGGAACTCAACTCGAAACGCGTGCAATTCACTCCCGACCTGATGCCGGCGGATATCACGGGTACGGTGATTCTGCAAGAGGACGAGCACCGCCGGAGGGAGTTCGTGTTCGCCAAAGGGCCGATCTTCACACAGATGCTGCTCGCCGACGAGATCAACCGCACCCCGCCGAAAACCCAGGCCGCCCTGCTCGAAGCCATGCAGGAACGGACGGTCACCATCTCCGGCAACACCTACGAGCTGGAGGAGCCGTTCATCGTGCTGGCAACGCAGAACCCGATCGAACAGGAAGGGACGTACCCCTTGCCGGAGGCGCAGCTCGACCGGTTCCTGTTTCAGGTTCGCATCGAGTATCCGACGCTCGAGCAGGAGCGGCAGATCGTTCAGCAGCACTCGTTCACGCCGCTCGATCGGCTGCAGCCGGTGGTCAAGCGGGCGGAGATTCTCGCCTTTCGCGACGCCGTCGCGCTGGTGCCGGCGGCGCCGAACGTCGTCGATTACGCGGCACGGCTGGTGCGCGCGTCGCGGCCGGGGCATTCTTCGACCCCGGACTACATCAACCGCTGGGTTCGTTGGGGCGCCAGCCCCCGCGCGAGCGCGAACCTGATTTTGGCCGGACGGGCTCGCGCCGCCTGCGCGGGCCGATTCAACGTCGCCTGCGACGACGTCGCCGAGCTGGCGCCGCTGGTGATGCGGCACCGGATCATTCGCAGCTTCCACGCCGACGCGGAAGGCAAGACAACCGATGACATCATCGCCCGGCTGATCGAAGACGTGCCGCGCGAGGTGCGACTGTGACCGCCCATCTGAAAAACGACGAAAGTCCAGGTCGAAGACCATGACCACCGGCGACAGCCCAACGTCCGCGGTATTCAGCGCTTCTCTTTTGAGACGGTTCGACCCGAATGTTCTCAGTGCGCTCGGAGGGTTGGACTTGAAGGCGCGGTATCTGGTCGAAGGGTTCTTGAGCGGGCGGCACCAAAGTCCGTTTCACGGCTTCAGCGTCGAGTTCAGCGAGTACCGCGACTACCTGCCGGGTGACGATCTGCGGCACCTCGACTGGAACCTGTATGCGCGGAGCGACCGGTTGTGCATTCGCAAATACACGCAAGAGACGAACGTCCGTTTCCACATGATCTGCGACACCAGCGCGTCGATGGCCTACCGTGGTTCGGCGGCATGGGGCACGAAATTCCAGGTTGCCCGAATATTGGCCGCGGCGCTGACATGGCTGTTGTTGCGCCAGAACGACGCGGTCGGGTTGCTGTCGCTGGGCGGCGGCGATGAGGTTCCCGAATTCATCCGCCCCTCGCAGAAGCCGAGCCAGTTCGGCCTGCTGCTACGACAACTGGAGCGGCTCCATCCGGCCGGCGGAGCGCGGCTGTCGGCCTTGCTCGGCCATGCGACGCGGCTCATTCACCGCCGGAGCATGGTCGTGTTCTTGTCGGACTTGCTGGAACCGGCCCAGAGTATCGCCACGGCGTTTGAACACCTGCGGTTCCTCGGCCACGAGTGCATGATCTTGCAGATCCTCGACCGCGACGAGATCGAGTTTCCCTTCAGCGACGGCAACGTGTTCGAGGATCTCGAAACCGGAAGTCGGCGCTTCGTCGCGCCGCGGGCCGCGCGCGAGAGATACCTGCAACGGTTTCAGGCCTTCATGGAGGAGCAGCGCGAGTTGTTTCAGCGACTGGAGATGCCGCACTGCGTCGTCCGCACGGATGGAGACCCGCAACAGGCTTTGGCCAGGTTCTTGAGCGAACGGAAACGGCTGCCATGAGTTTCGCCTTCTATTATCCACTGATCTGGCTGGGGGCGGCCGCCGTCGCCGCCCCGATCTGGCTGCACCTGCGCCGGCGGATCGACTCGAACGTCGTCCGGTTTTCGGCGTTGCAGTTCCTCGACGACCAGCCCGCGGTCCGGCGGCGGTCGTTGTCGCCGCGCGATCTGCCGCTCTTGTTGTTGCGCATCGCCGGCCTGCTATTGCTGGTGGCCGCCTTCGCATGGCCCTATCGGCCGGACGTTGAAACGGAGGTATTGATCGAGGAGAGCCGCGTTACCATTCTCGACAACACGCTCAGTCATCAGGCCGAGGGGAAGTTCGAGGAAGCCCGCGCGCTGCTTCTGGAAGAACTGAAAGGCGCCGGTCGCACAGCGCAGATCGCCGTCGTCGAGTTGACGGCGTTGCCTCGCGTCGTCGTCGGCTTCGGCGACCGGCCGGAAGAAGCGGCCGACAAGGTGCGGGCGTTGCGGCCGTCGCACCAGCGCGGTTCGTACCTGGCGGCGTTTCGCACGGCGGACGGATTGCTCGACCAGTCGCTCGGCCGGAAGAAGCGGATCATCCTTTTGGGAGACAGCCAGACCAACCAATGGAACGAAGGTCTGCACATACCGCCGTTTCTGGAGCGGATCGAGCTCACGCTCCCGACGGTGACCGCGCCGGGCGCCGCGAATTTCGCGGTGCATGAACCGAGCGTCCGACGAGTGTTTCTGGGGGAACAGGCGATCGTCGAGGCTTCCGTGCGGCTGTTTCATCTGGGAACGACCACCTCCCCTACGGTCACGCTATCGGCCAATGGCAACGAGATCGTGCGCCGCGAAGTCGATCTGACCGGCCAGCCCGAAGTGATGACGCTGTCGGCCCAGTGGGAAGCCGACCCGAACCAATGGCTGCGGGGGGAAGTTCGCGTCGATGGGAAGCCGGACACGCTGGAGGGGGACAATCGCGCGTTCTTTTCGCTGCCTCCCGTCCGCGAAATCAAGGTCGATCTGCTGGCTCGCTCGCCGTTTTTGCAAACCGCGCTGTCGCCGGAAATCGCGCGGGGGCGCTGGAAGGCGCGAGTCCTCTCGTTGGAGGATCTGAAAACGGTGGAGAACCTGAAAACGGTGCCCCCGGACGATGAAGCGGACGTGCTGTGTATCGAAAGTCAGTTGCTTGAGACCGCGCCCGCCCGCGATCGGGTGTTGCACTGTCTCAATCAGGGAAAGGGCGTCGTCCTGTGGGTGAACCGGATCACCACGGTGGCGAAGGGTTTCCTGCGGGAATTGGGGATCGACGCGCAGGAGGAAGTGACGCCCGCCGCGGGTGCGAGCGGTTTCCGCTACATTTTCAGCGAGCACCCGGTTTTCCATCCCTTCCGCTCGGCCGACTCGGGTGATCTCATGGAAATTCGAGTCCATAAGTACCGCCGGCTCAAGGTGCCCGAGGCCGTGCCGCTCGTGTTTTCCGAGGCTGGCGATGCGCTGCTCTTCGAGCAGCCCAAATCCAAGGGAAAGCTGTTGATCGCGGCGTTCGGCATGAATCGCGACGACACGAACTGGCCCATACACCCGACGTTCATTCCGTTTCTCGACCGCTGGTTGCACGCGGCCCGCACCGAAATCGTCATGCCGACGGCGTACCAGCCCGGAGAAGTGTGCGTCTGGAACGTCCCGCCCGATGTGGCCGCCTCGGAAATCGTGCTGCGGGACGCCGAGCGCGAAGTCCTGCGGGCGCCGCTCGAAGAGGGTCGCGCACGATTCACGGTCCCCGATGCACCGGGTTTGTACGCGTTGCACTACGGCGAATCGACGGAGATCGGCCGGTTTCTCGAAGTCAATCCGGCGCCGGACGAGTCGTGGCTGACGTACACGGCCCCGGAAACGACGGCCGAAACGTGGTGCCGGCCGGCGGCGAACGATCCGGCCGCGTCCTCGGCCGAAACGGTGAAGATGGATTTGGCGCCATCGGAGATTCTCCGCCAGAAACTCTGGTGGTGGCTGTTGCTCGCAGGATTGGCGGCGCTTTTGACCGAAACCGGTTGGCTCGCGTTGCGAAAGGACCCCGCATGACCCCATGGCACGCCGTGATCGAAAATCAACTCGAACGGACCCAGCGGCAATGGCAGTTTCAACGGTTCGCGCAGCACACGGCAACGCTCGCAGCCGCGGTCTCACTGAGCGTTCTGTTGTTCGGTGTCGCGATCGTGCTGGGATGGATGACCAACACCTGGTTGGTCGTGGGTTGTCTCATCGCGCTGGGGGCCGTGGCGTTTTTCACATGGGCCTTGATGGCGATGGTGGTCGCCGCCGGCGCTCCCCAACGGCGGTGGCTGGCAGCGGCCTTGGAAAACGCGCATCGCCCCCTCATGGACCGGCTCAATACGCTCGCATATCTCGACGAGACCGGCGACGGGCGACGGAAAGAGCTGGCCCCCTTGATCGAACAACAGGCGCGGGAGGTGCTGCTGAAAACAGAACCACCGTATCCCTTCTCTCCTGACCGGCTGGTCGTTCACGGCGTGGTGTTTTTCGTGCTGCTGCTGACGACGGTGCTTTTCTATGCGCAGTTTCACCCTTGGCGGATGTTGCAGGCGGCCGGCGCGACCGTCGATGCGGGACTCAAGACGCCGCCGCTCGACATTCCCGCGGACCAACCCGCCGCCGACTCGTCGCCGACGGCCCGCGACGACGTCGCGTGGGGAGAAGTGCGCATCAGCGAGCCGGGGTGCGACCTGCGCCTGACCAGGCTCGACGTCGTTGAGCTCCAGATTGAAGCGGCGGCGAACCGCCCCTTGAAACAGGTCGAGTGGTACACGGCGGTGAATGGCGGACCCGATCAAACGCACCCGTTGCCGCCGCCGGAGGAGCCGAAGTACGCGGTGTATCGTCCTGAATTGGATCTGCGCGAATTCGGCTTGCAGGAATGGGACGTGCTCAGTTATTGGGCCAAGGCGGCTGGCGAGGAGGGCCAGGCATGGCAATCCGACATCTACTTCGTCGAGATTTTCCCGTTCCGCGCCGAACTCGACAACCTGCCGGGAGGACGCGAAGGTCCGAATTACGCCGTGCTCAAGCAGATGACTGCGATGGTCGCCCGGCAGCAGGACGTGATCCGGCAGGCGCATCGGCTGGCCCAGTTGCCGGCGGATCGGGCGGAGGGTCGCAAGAAACGGTTTGAACTGCTCGCCGCGGAAGAAGCCGATCTGGGTCGCTCGGCCCGCCACCTGGCCGCGGACATCGGCAACCGGATCGAAAAAGAGGTGACGAAAGACTTGCTGGACCACATCGAACAAGATCGGGCCGCCTTTGAAAAAGCCGAATCGGCGCTCAAACAGGACCAGCTCGCCGATATCCCCAAATGGTCTCGCGAGTCTTTGGGAAGCCTGCTGGAAACGCGAAAGCAATTCCATCAATTGCTCCGCGAGAAGCCGGAGGCGTTCAGCGACCCGGACGAGCATCTCGCGCAGGCGGATGACCCGGCCCCTCAGCGAGAAGCACGGGAACACGCCCGCGTCGCGGAGCGCGTCGACAAGATGCAGGCCTCGGAAAAGCAGCTCCAGGCCGCCCGCGACTTCATCACGAGTGCGCTGGAGGAACAGCGGACCATCGAACAGCAAGCGGTGGCGGCGAACCACGACAACCATCCGCAGCTTGCCCAGCGGCAGGAGAAGCTGAGACAATCGCTGTCGGAGTTCGTCGAGCGGCAATCGGAGTGTTTTCAGGACTTGCAGAAGGAGTGTTCCGACGCGCAATCGGCCATGGGACTCTGTAGACAAGCTCTCGAGGCCAAACAGCCCAACGCCCAGCAACTCGCCGTCCAGGCTACCGACGACCTGCAACGGCTCGCTAGTGGACTCCAACGGCAGCGTGCCCGGCAGCGGCTGGCCGATGCCTATCAATGCAAGGAAATGCTCGACCGTCAGATTGAACGGCTCGACGGAATGTGCCGGCAATCCGGTTCTACGCCGGCCGGTTCTACGCCGGCCGGTCAGAAGCAGTGCTCCGCCCAGGATGCAAAACGACTCACCGATCAATTGAAGCAAATCGCCCAGCAACCGCCGACGAACGAGGCCTTCGGTTCGGCGCTGGCCGAAGCGCTGGGCGATGAGAAAAAGCAACAGCTCGATCAGCAGGCCGACCGGCTCGCGGGCGCCAAGACGCCTGATGAGACGCGACAATCGGCCGAATCGCTGCGGCAGGGGCTGCGGAGAATCTCCCAGGCATTCTCGGCCAGTTGTCCCCGCTGCCAGGGCGATTTGAAGTCGTCCGGGGGTTCGAAGGAGAGCGGGCGGAACAAAATCGCCATGGGGATGCGGCACCTCGAAAGCGCCGCCCGCGTCAAGTCGAAGGCTCGCCCCATGTCGCCACAGGATGAAAAGCAACTTCGCGAAGAGGCCCTCGACCGTTTCGAGGAAGGTCTTCCGGCGCTCTACGGACACAACGAACGAACGGTCCAGTTGCTGCAGCGGCTGGAACGGGATCTGAAAGACGATGAGTTCCCGCTCGATTTGCTCGTCGTGCGGAAACTCGTGGAAGAGATCCAGAGCTTGCGCCGTGAATCGGCGGCCGAAGGCGAGAAGCAGCCCGACGCGATGGTCATCCAGAACATCGACCCGTCGCGGCTGCCTCCCGCGTACCGCAAGTCGATTGAGAAGTACTACCAGAAACTCTCCGAGCGGAAATGACCAGCACCCTGTTCGAATGGCCGCTTGCCTGGTGGCTCGGCGTCCCCTTGGCCGCTGCGTTGCTGCTGGCGTTCGCGCGTTCGTCGCGGCGGCGGGGCCGTTCCTGGAAACAGGTGTCGACGCTGACCGCTTGCCGGGTCGTCGCAGTCGGTTTCCTGCTCTACCTCGCGGCTCGCCCCGTGCATGTCGATCTCCCGCAGGAACCACTCAAGCGAGATCAGGTCGCACTTTTGGTCGATCGCAGCGAAAGCATGTCGCTGCAGGATTTCGGCACCGTGCGATTTCAAGACGCGCTGAAGTTTGCGCGGTTGCGATTGTTGCCGGCGCTCCGGAAGTCGGAATTGAAAGTGACGCCGTGGTTGTTCGCCGAAGACGCCCAGGTGGCGACCGGCCGGCAGATTGCCCAAGCGGTTCCCGAGGGCAAGCAAACGAACCTGGCGCGGGCCATCGTGCGGACCTTGGGGGCGATGAAAGTTCCGCCGCTGGCGGTGATTGCGCTCAGCGACGGAGCCGCGACCGAAGAGGCCGACAATCAGCGTGCGATGACGTTGCTCGTCGAGAACCAGGTTCCGTTCATCGGCGTCGGCTTTGGCCGCGAAACGGGTACGCGGACCCTGACGATCGAGCACGTCGAAGCGCCGCCGGTGGCGCCGCGGAAGCAAGAATTTCGAATTGCCGCCGCCCTCAAGGTGAGCGGGGCGGGCGAGCTGCCGAAGTTCGATCTGCTTCTGCATCGCGACGGACGGATGATCCAGCGCAAAACCGCTGAAGCCGGCAGCGGCGCTCGCACCTGGCTGGAACATTTTCAAGTCACGGAAACCGAAGCCGGCTTGCACCGTTACACGGTGCAAATGTTCCCGCCGGACGATCCGGCGCTCAAATGCCCCAACGTCGAATCGACCGTGGCCGTGCGGATCATCGAGGAACGCGAATTGCGCGTGCTGTTTGTGCAGGGAGGGCTGACTTGGGACTTCAAATTCATCCAGCTTGCGTTGCGGGGCGACCCGACGATCAAGCTGACGGGGTTGAGCCGCACCGCCAGCCAGTCGATGTTCTTTCAGAACGTCGAGACCGACGCCGAACTCGTGGAGGGATTTCCGGCGACGATCGAACAGATGAGTTCGTTCCGCGTGGTGGTGCTCTCGAACCTCAAGCCGTCCGACCTCACGCCCCCGCAGCAGGAGTTGCTGGCGCGGTTCTGCCGGGAGTTCGGCGGGGGCGTGCTCTTGATCGGTGGGTCCGACACGTTCAACGCCTCGTGGCACCAGAGCAAGCTGGAGCAGTTGCTACCGGTCGAGTTCTCCACCGCGTCCGCCCCACCCGGCGGCGAGCCGCCCTTCCGCATTCAACTCTCCGACGCGGCAAGCACGCATCCCGCGTTTCAAATCGGCGAGACCGGAGACAACCGGTCCGCCTGGGACAAAGTGCCGACGTTCACCCATTTCGCCGCCGTCGAGAAAGTGAAACCGGCGGCGCAAGTCTGGGCGGTCCACCCGGCCGCCTCGGGCCCCCACGCCCAACGGGCGCTGATCGCGTCGCAGCGATACGGGGCCGGGCTGTCCGCCGTCATCTGCGTGCAAAACTTCTGGCGCTGGCGGCTCGCCAAAGAAGCCGAAACGCGGCACTTCGACCGGTTTTGGCAGCAACTGCTGCGCTACCTGGCGGAGGGGAGCAGCGAGTCGATTGCGATCCGCATGCCCGAAGTGCCACTGCGTTCCGGCAGCGAGGTGAGCATGATCCTCGAACCAAGGCCGACGCCGACGGCGGAAGCAGCCGGACCGCGGAATTACACCTTTCGTGTCGAGTCGGAAACCAAAGAGAAGTTGACCGAGCAGACGGTGGAATTGGCGCCCCAACGACCCGCGACGGTCAAATTCCGCGTCGAGAGGCCGGGCGTGTATACGGCGGCCGTGCTCGACGCCCAGGGAATTTTGCAGGCGACCCGTTCGTTCGAGATCAGGGACATCGACCAGGAATTCGTCGCGCCGGCCCGCAACATGGAAAACCTCCGCCAATGGGCGGGCCTGAGCCGCGGGATCGCTCTGGCGATCGAAGACGACGCCGATACCGATCGACTGATCCAAACGATCACCGCCCAAATCGACCAGACCCGCCGCGCGGAGCCACACCGCGAACCGGCGGGCATCAACGGCTGGGTGCTGGCGGCGCTGTTGACGGCCCTGTGCGCTGAATGGCTGCTGCGCAAGCGATGGGGGATGGTGTGACCATGAATCGACGCTCGATGGTTCTATTCGCCGCCGCGGCGACGCTGGCGGTCTCCCTTGCGGTCGGGCAGACGCTCGAACAGCGGCAGGCGACGTTTTTCATGGGGCGGGTCAAGTACAGCAACAACGACGGGAATGATTGCCCCGGTGTCGGGCGGAACATGGCCAAAATCGTCTCGCAGGTTTCCACGATCCATATCCAGGACGAAAAGAAAGTCGCGTTCACCGAGGCGGCTCTGTTCGAGACGCCGTTTCTGTTCATGAACGGGCACAACGATTTCGTGCTCTCGGAAGCCGACCTCGAAAACCTGCGGATCTACTTCCAGCACGGCGGGTTTCTGTTTACCTCCGGCTGCTGCACGAACGCCGCGTTTCCCCTCGCCTGGCGCCGGGAATTGGCGCGCGTGTTCCCCGGCGAGCAGGTGAAGTCATTGCCTTACGACCACCTCATCTACCGCTCGTTTTACAAAATGGAGCGCATCCGCTGCCTGCACAACAACCGCGAGATTTTCGTGGAGGGGCTGTTCTGGCAGGATCGCCTGGTGGCCGTGATCTGCGAAGAGGGCCTGTGCTGCGCCTTCGCCGAAAACAACCGTTGCAACGTCGGCCGCGGCATGAGTCCCGAAGACGGCAAGCAGTTGGCCCTCAACATCGCGGTGTACGCGATGACACACTGACCATGCCGCCCCCCTACCGCGAACTCCTCGACCAGCTCCGCCGCCAGTTTCCCCAGCCCGTCTCCGATCCGGCCCACGACGACTACATCGTGTCTTCGATCCAACGGGCGCTGGATCAGGTCGACTCGATGAAGGGACCAACGCCGGTCCTCGGCTCGCCCGCCGGACCCGACTACGCGGCGGCGCTGGCGGCCCGCATCGCCGAAAACGCGCGGCCGCTGGAGGAGGTGGTTGCCGAACTGGTCCGGCAACTGGAAGGGATGTTGATCTGGGGACACCCTGGGAGCCAGGTCAACGTGATCGTGCAGCCGTCGATCGCCGGCATCATCGGCGTGTTGCTGGCCTCGATGTACAACCCGAACCTGTGCAGCGACGAAAGCGGCCGTGGCGTGTCGGCGGCCGAAGTCCGAGCCGCCGCCATGGCGGCCGAGCTGGTGGGCTACGACGCGAATTCGTCGGACGGCATCTTCACGTTTGGGGGCACGGGCTGCATGCTCTACGCCCTCAAGGTCGGCCTTGAAAAGTGCTTGCCCGGCAGCCTGCGCCACGGCATTCGGGGCGAGGCGGTGGTGCTGGCCGGCGCCGCCAGCCATTATTCCGTGCTCAACGTCGCCGGTTGGCTTGGCCTGGGACAGGACCGCGTGTTGCTCGTGCCCACCGGCCGCGACAACGCGATCCGCCTCGACCAACTCGCCGACGCGGCCCGCGATGCGCTAGGATCGGGCCGCAAGATCGCGGCCATCGTCGCAACGCTCGGTTCGACCGACGCCTTCGCGCTCGACGATCTGGATCGCATCCATGCCCTGCGCGAGGAACTGGTCGCCCAGTTCTCGCTCGACTACCGCCCTCATCTCCATGCCGACGCCGTGATCGGCTGGGCATGGTCGGTGTTCAACGACTACGAGTACGTCCGCAACGAACTGGGTTTTCGCGGCCGGACGGTGCGCGCGTTGGCCGCGGCGCAACGCCGAATCCGCCACCTGCCGCTGGCCGACTCGATCGGCATCGACTTCCACAAGACGGGCTATGCCCCCTACATTTCGTCGTTGGTTCTGTTCCGCGACCGCCGCGACCTGGAGCGGATTCGCCGCGGGCGCGAGTCGATGCCGTACCTTTACCAATCCGGCGAGCGGCACCCCGGCATGTTTACGCTCGAAACCAGCCGCGGCGGCGGCGGGCCGATGGCGGCGCTCGCCAACCTGCTGCTGCTGGGCAAAGCGGGATTGCGGGCGCTGTTGGGGCACGCCGTCGAAATGGCCGAAATACTGCGCGAGAAGTTGGAATCTCGCCGCGACCTGGCGGTGCTCAACGGGGACAACGTCGGCCCGGTGACGCTGTTTCGCGTCTATCCTCCGGACGTCGATGCGTTGGCGATCCAGGAACGAGAACGGAACGACCCGAGTTTTCACGAGCGGTTGCTGGCGTACAACCGCCTCAACCAGCGGGTTTTCGAGCGGATTCACGCCGAGGCCCTGGCCGGCCGGGGCGTCGTGATCTCGCTGACCGGCTGCTACCGGGCGACCGACTACGGCGCGCCGATCGCGGCCTTGAAATCGTATGTTCTTTCGCCGTTCAGCGACGAAGGCCAAATGCGAACCGTGGTCGAACATGTGCTGGCGGCGCGCGACGCGGTATCGCGGGAAGCGTAAGGAGAATTCGGCGCCGCCACCCCCTTGGTGCGCCCGTACCTTGCTTTCCGTTCCGGGCCAAGTCAGAATACATTGCCCCCGGCGAACCACGACAACCGCTTGTTTTTCATATTCACTGTCAATCGAAAGCGAGACGATCTCATGCGTAGGCTCCTTGGTACGACACTCGTGATGCTTGTCGTGTGCGGACTTGGTGGAACGGCGCATTCGGCCGGCGATAGCGACGCGAAAGCCGTCATCGACAAGGCCATCCAAGCCTTGGGCGGCGAGGCCAATCTGGGCAAGGCCAAGGTGATCGTTTGGAAAAGCAAGGGCAAGTTCCATTTCGGCGGCAATGAGAGCGACTTTACCGGCCAGACGACCATCGCGGGGCTGAATCGTTTCCGGCAGGAATTCGAGAGCGAAGTCAACGGCGACCCGATCAAGGGCGTCACCGTGCTCGACGGCGACAAAGGATGGCGGGAAATCGGCGACATCAGCATGGAGTTCGACTCGGGAGGCGTCGCCAACGAAAAACGCAGCGTGTATCTGCAAGTCGTCCCTGCGACGCTCTTGCCGCTCAAGGGCAACGACTTTCAAATCGAGGCGGCCGGCGAGGAAAAGGTCGGCGACGCGGACGCCGTCGTCATCAAGGTCACGGCGCCGGACGGAAAGGACTTCAAGCTCTACTTCGACAAAACCAGCGGCTTGCCGGCCAAACTGGTGGCGAACGTCAAGGGCTTCATGGGAGGCGAGTACACCCAGGAAACGTCCTATGGCAACTACAAGGACTTCGGCGGGGTCAAGAAGGCCACGAAAATCGAGACCCGGCGCGACGGCGAGAAACTTGTCGAGGCGGAGATCACCGATTTCAAGCTTCTGGAAAAGGTCGATCCAGAGACGTTCGCCGAGCCAAAATCCGTCACGGGGGATGAGAAAATCACCGCGGCGCTCGCGCCGTTCGTCGAGAGCCACTCGCTGGCCGGGGCCGTGACGCTGGTGGCCGACAAGGATCGCACGCTGAGCCTCGTGGCGGTCGGCTATGCCGACGTCGCGGCCGACAAGCCGATGCGCACCGACGCGCTGTTCTGGATTGCCTCACAGACGAAGTCCATCACCGCGGCGGCGCTGATGATGCTGGTCGACGAAGGCAAGATCGCCTTGGACGACCCGGTCGAGAAATACCTGCCCGAATTCAAGGATCAATGGCTGGCGGTCGAAGCGGACCAGGAGCACGTCCTGCTCAAGAAGCCCAAACACCCGATCACCGTCCGCACCATCCTCAGCCACACCAGCGGCATGCCGTTCAAATCACGAATGGAGGAGCCGACGCTCGACACGCTGGCGCTCGGCGAGGCCGTGCGCAGCTACGCGATGACGCCCTTGCAATCCGAGCCGGGCACCCAGTACCAGTACAGCAACGCCGGCATCAACACGGCGGGTCGGATCATCGAAGTCGTCAGCGGCAAATCCTACGAAGACTTCCTCGACGAGCGGCTATTCCGGCCGCTGGGCATGATCGACACGACGTTCCGGCCCAAGGGCCGGCAACTCGAGCGACTGGCCAAATCGTACAAGCCCGACGCCGACAAGACCGGCCTGGAAGAAACGACCATCACGCAGCTCAAGTACCCGCTCGACGACCGCCGCCGGCAGCCCGTGCCGGCCGGCGGACTGTTCTCGACCGCGGCCGATCTCGCTCGGTTCTGCCAAATGGTGCTCGGCGGCGGCCAACTCGACGGCAAGCGGTTCCTCTCGGAAGCCGCCGTCAAGCAGATGACGACCAAGCAAACGGGCGATGCGATCAAAGACGGGTACGGATTGGGTTGGTCGACCGGCGGAGGCGGCTTCGGCCACGGTGGGGCCTACTCGACGAATATGACCATCGATCCGGCACGCGGGAGAATCACCGTGTTTCTGGTGCAGCATGCCGGCTTTCCAGGCAACGGGAACGAAGCGCAGGGAGCGTTCCGCAAGGCCGCCGACGATCTGTAAGTAACTTCAACGGCCCGCCTGAAAGCTGGCATGCGAAGGCCGAACCTTGGAGCGGGAATTCCCCTACAGCAGTTCCTGGATCACCTGTCCGCGATCGATGGCGGGCACGGGGCGGCCGGCGTGGTTGAGGAAGCTGACCGATGGGTCGACGCCCAGCACATGGTAAATCGTGGCGTGGATGTCGCACGGCTCGACGGGCCGGTCTTGCGGCACTTCACCCAGCCGGTTGGTCGAGCCGACGATGCGTCCACCCTTCACGCCGCCTCCGCCCAGCAGACAGAACATCGAGTTGCCCCAGTGGTCGCGGCCCGGAGTGCCCATGCTCAGGGGAGGGCCGCCATTGCCGCCGTTGTTCATCCGCGGCGTGCGGCTGAACTCGCCGCACAACACGACCAGCGTCGTCTCGAGCAGGCCACGCTGGCTCAAGTCGTCGAACAAGGCCGCCACGGCGCGGTCGACCTTGGGCAGGTAGTTTTCCATGCCGGCCTTCAAGTCCCAGTGGTGGTCCCAGCCGCCGAAATGGACCGTGACGAAGGTCGAGCCCGCCTCGACGAGCCGGCGGGCCAGCAGCGTCGACTGGCCCCAGGGGTGGCGGCCGTAGAGTTCGCGGAGCTTGGGATCCTCGTCGTTCATGTCGAACGCCTTGCAGGCGGCCGAACCGGCGACCAGTTCGTAGGCGTCGCGCTGGAAGCGGTCCATCGCGTCGATCGCCCCCGTCTTGTCGACGTCGCGGCGGAGCTTGTCGAAATGCGATAACAGGCCGCGACGGTCGCCCAGCCGGTCGATCGTCAGGCCGGCCGGCGGATTCATATTTTGCACCTGGAAAGCGTCGGCGTTCGGGTCGCCCTCGGTCTCGAAAGGATTGTGCTCGATACCCAGGTAATTGGCGCCGAAGTAGCCGGGCCGGAGGCCGATGCTGGCGGCGTAAGGCACCGCGACGTAGGGTGGCATTCCCGGCCTGCGAGGGCCGGTCATTTTCGTGGCGATCGACGCGATCGACGGATAGCGGCCGGGCGTGTCGGCCCCGCTGGCGCCGCCGCGGCCGGTGAGCATCCAGTGCCCGCCCGCGAAATGGTCGCCCGTGTCGTGATGTAGTGAGCGGACCATCGAGAACTTGTCGGCCAGCTTGGCTTGCAGCGGGAACAACTCTGTGATTTCAAAGCCCGGCACGTTGGTCGGCACCGGTTGCCAGAGGCCGCGGTACTCGGCCGGGGCTCCGGGCTTCATGTCATACATGTCCATGTGACCGGGCCCACCATCGAGCCAAATCAGGATCACCGAGGTGTCCTTGTTGGCTGTGCCGGAAACAGCCGACGCGGCTTTGGCGCGCATCACGTCCGCCAGCCCCACCGAGGCCATGCCGGCCACACCCAGTTGCACAAAATGACGTCGGCTCAGGCCATCGCAGTACTTACGCGTGCTTCCGGCTTCGATTCGGAACATGGGGTTTCTCCTGCGAGCGCGGCAATGTGGGGTGGGTACGGGAACAACCACTTTCGTCAACTTAGTCTACTGGCCGCCGAGGCGAACGTCAATCAAATCCCCAATCTCCCAACTCAAGAATCGCCCTTGTGCCCTTTCCCTCCACTCGCTACCATCCCGCCCGCAAAGTGGTGAGACTTCGGATCGGAACTCTCACGAGTTCCGCTACCACCCGTCGGTTGAAGTTTTACGGAGCACTCGCCCTGAAGCAAGTCGTAGCGATTTTTCGTTGGAAAAGGGAGAAAGTCGCCATGCGACTCGTCGCACGCGCGCCTTGGCCGTGCGTGGCCGTGCTGGTCGTCGTGGCGGGCTGCGCGCAGAACCCGTACGTCGTGCAAGGCCAGTTGCAGTCGCTCCAGCAGCAGCACGCCGCGCTGGCGCAGCGCTATCAAGAACTGCAAAGCCGGATCACGCCGCTCGACCAGGACAACTCCGAGCAGCAAACCTTGCTGGCCCAGTCGCAGCAGCAGCGGCGAGTGCTGGAAGAACAGGTGGCGGCGCTGCGCGAGCAATTGGTCACCGTCACGTCGCAACTTGCCAAGAGCAAAGACGAGCACCAACTCGTCGAGAAGAAGGCGGCAACCCTGGCGGCCTCGGTCAAGCGCCGCGTTGGGGCGACGATTACCGCCAACAACAGCCTGCAGGAACATTTGCCGGGCTGCGACATTCCCGGCGTCGAAGTTCGGCCCGACGGCGACGTGATCCGCATCGAGTTGGCCGGCAGCCAACTGTTCGAGTCGGGCGGCGCCCGGTTGTTGCCGCAAGCGGGGGCGTTGATCGATCGGGTCGCCGCCGAACTGGCCAAGACCTACCCCGACCAGGTCATCGGGGTCGAGGGGTACACCGATAGCGACCCGATCCGCTCGAACAAATGGTCGAACAACCATCATCTCTCGGCCGCGCGGGCCATGGCGGTCTACGACTATCTGACGGCGCGCACGCGCTTCCAGCCGGGCCAGCTATTCGTCGTCGGCCACGGCTCGAACCATCCTGCGGTCTCCAACGGCACCGCGGCGGGCAAGGAACGCAACCGCCGCGTCGAACTGGTCGTCTATCCCGACCGCATCACGGCATCTGAAGGGAACGCCCGTGGCGTTCCGTGAGGCGGCCTGCGCACCACCCGATTGAGCGCGTGCCGAATTTCAGGCACGTTTGTTTGAGCGTTTGTCCCACGCCAGGTGCAATTCAACCGGGCGCGTGCCGGTTTCCACTTGCCGGGTGTGCGAGGTTGCTTTCGCCTGGATGAAATCGGGGATGGCGCGCAGGCAGGCATCCAGAAACACCAATTCCTCCGCGCTGGCTGAACGCGGCGTGTGGTGGGGCTTGAGCCGCATCACCGCCGGCCACGCTTCCGGCGTGGCGATCGGCCAGCCGAGACGGCCGATCAATTGCAGATCGACGGCCGACATGATCGGCGCTTCGTCGTAGCACACCGCCAACGCGCGATTGTCGTCGGCCGTGGCATACCCGCCGAGGATCGCTCGCGTGATCTCCCAGTCGTCGTAGACGCACAATCCCAATTGAACGCCGGTCCGCCCCAGCACAACGGCAAATCGCTGGCCCATGGGTGGATCGTCGCAGCGGATTTCGATCGGCACCTCGCCCGGCACGCGACGCCACGGAGCCTTCCGGAAATAATACTCCGCCGCTTCGTAGAACGATTCCATGTGCGCGCGCGTCACGTCGTGTCCGTCGGCCAGCGCACACTTCTCCGACCCGTCAAAGCTCCTCGCCAAACGCAGGCAGAAATCGTTGAGCTCGCTCAATTCATCAACCAGCCGGCAGGCAACGCCGGCAGCCTCCAGCCGCGGCCGCAAGTGGTCGTAGCAGTCCGAATCGGAAACCTCGACCAGCCGGGGCCGTTGCGCCGATTCACCGCCTGGCCGGGCCATCGTGCTGACGAGAAACTCCAGCAGCATCTCCGGCGCGGGATCGCCCGGCGTATGGGATGTTGTTAAGGCGATCGACCGGGACTTGTCCAGCACGAGCACCGACCACGGCCGGTACGACCCTTCCTGTTCGTTCATAACCCACGCCGACGAGCGGATGAAGTCGGCCTGCCAGACCGCGTCGGATTGAGGAAACTCGCGGATGTCGAGGTCTTCGGCGGGGGGCAGTTCGTGCTTTTCGATCTCGCGGCCCATCGCTTCCAGCAACTGACCAACCGGCTGAGGATCGTTTTCGTACCGGCAGCGGATCCCGATTTTCGAGAGCAACGGTTCCCAGGCGTCACGGAACTCACGGCGGCACACGACCAACGTGGATGGCCGCGCCGGGGCGCCGTCCATCGGACTGAGAAACGACTGAATCATCTGGTTCCAGGCGAGGGTTTCGGTCAGCGGCTGGTCGATTACGGTCACCGCTCGGATCTCCTGACCGCCGACGTTGGCCACGCCGAACAACCACATGGGCGCATGTTCGCCGTGAGGTTCGTCGTGTGGCTCGTCGGGACACGGTATCAGGCCGACTTGCCAGGTCTCGCGACGCAACGGCAATGCCCGTAGTTCGTTCCGCGGAAACCGGCGCGGCATATCGTTCGCATCGGCACCAGTGGGCGGGACTTTGAGGATCCGCCGAGCCCATGACGCGGCGCCTGGCACCCCGCGCCATGCCGGCAAGAACAGGCGGGCACAGCCGAATGCCCGCTCGCCGTCACCCGCGTCGAACCGCACCTCGCGGCGAGCGTCGACGACTTTGTCCCGCAGCAGGTAGTGTTTGAATTCCGGTTCCAGGCGGTCGGCCTCGACCAGTAGGCGTTGGGTATCCTCGTTGTCGCCGCGCAGGCGAAAGGCCTCGAGCGCCTGGGCGAACCGCCAGATACCGGAATGGTCGTCCTGCTGTCGCAGTAGCGTGTCAAGTTCGTCGGACGATCCCAACTGGAACCAACACGACGCCAACCAATAGCGGGAAAAACATGGATCGTCGCGTTCCAGGTCGAACAGTTCGCGAAATGAGTCTGCCGCCCGCTTGTATTCGCCGGATTCCCAGTATCCGCGTGCGGTTCGGAACCGCGGCATCAGATCGTTTTTCTTCGCCGCTTTGTTCGGAGCGACGCGAACCCTTTGTCGTTTCGGCTTCGCGGCACGACTCGCCCACGACCTTCTTGAGCCGCGGCTTACGGAACCCTCGAGACGTTGTGATCGCCGCGACTGGTACGCTTGAATTCGCCTGGCGAGTGGATGATCGCCGTCAATACGCAGTTGGGTAATCGACGTGACAACAACGGTCTTGCCGCCCGGCAATCCAATGGAACATGCAACACCACCCTCGTCGCCCAGATACAGCACCGAATCGATCTTCACGGCATCGTCCACCTTGATGTCGGCCCCCTGCCCACGAACTGCCTTCACCAGCGGCGGCGTAGCGTAAGCTCGCATCGGTAAGTTTTCGTTCAACGCCTCGATCAATTCATAGGCTTCTTTTTCATTGTCGATCATGGTTCGTACTCCATTACGCAGGCGGGTAAGCATGGATTGTATGGCAACGGCCGGATTTTGAAAACGCCAGAAAGTCATGCCAGAGGCGGCGAGGCGCAAGGCCACTTTGGCGGGCAAGGGAGTTGCCCAATGTCGCCTTTCGCTCCGCGAAAGAACGCCCTTTCGCGGAGCGAAAGGCGACAGACAGGGGGCCGTCACGGCATGCGCGTGCGATGCAACCGCCAGCCGGTTAAATACTGTGCCCCCATTCAACGGCGAATCGGATAAGCCGGTACGTTATTTCAAGGGAGTTGCTTTACCTCGCGCGTAGCGGGTTGATGCCGCGAGTCTTGAACGCGGCGTCTTCGTCTCGGCGCTTGGCGTCGCGGAGCGGATTGAACCGCCCGGCCGCTGGTCGCAACATGAGGGTCGCCGGGCCGCTCCAGTCGGCCGCCGGCCGCACCACCTGGCTGTCGCCGTCTCGCGCATCGGCCCAACGAACCGATGCCCGTGCTGTTGATGCCCGTGTCGTTTTGGATGTTGCCGCTTTCGATGCCGCCGGCCGTGCCTTGTTGGCACGTTGACCCGCCGAGACCCATTCAGAAAGCTTGTCGGTCGGCGGTTCCTTCGTCAACGGCGCCTCAACGAGCGGCGCGGGTTCCAGCGAGCGAGCATCGAGACGTCGTTCGCCCGAATCGGCGGCTTCCTGGGCCGCGAGCGACGACATCGACGGCTTGACCACGTCGCGCGGTGGAGCGTTACGGCGGGGCCGGCGATTCGGCCCTGCCGCGTCCGCCAATGCCCGCAATGTTCGTTTGGCAAGATCATCGTGTTCGCCCTGGACCGCCGCAAGCCGCGACGGCGCGGCGACTTCGGTTTCAGCCGCATTATTGTCGCTGATGGTCACGACGTCGTCGCCGAAATCGGCCGCTGAAGGCGATTTTCGCGACGAGCGCGGGGGGACCGCCCTGAGCTCGCACGTACACACGGCCACGACGATGGCCCACGGCACGACCCTTAAGAGCGTGTCCCAAAACCACTTGGCAGGCGCGACTCCCGCACCACAACGGCGTTTTAGGATCGGCTCGAACATCCGCCGCGGCGGCCGCCGGCAAAGCAAGGATTTCATCGTTAATTTCGTCCCCAGGCGGTTTCCCATTGAATACCATCGCTACTATCGGCATTATCGGCCAAGTCGCCCGCGAACTTCGCAGTTTTTCAGACGAACCAGGGGTGCGACGGCGGGCATGATGCTAGCATTGGCTACGGCAGCAGGTGTTTACCCCCGTCCGCCCAGAATGCCAGGAGATCGAAGTGGAACCCAATACCAACTGGAGGCAATGCTTCCAGAAATGGCCCAAGGATGTGCCGCCACGCGGGGTGCTGGTGACGAACTACGACGAGCAGATCCCCTTCGAAGGATTCATGGCCGGCGACACGATGCTGCTCGTCGAGCGCAAGACGCCCGATACCGCGGGAGCGCGCAAGGTGCTCTTGCCCTACGACCATGTGCTGGCGGTCAAGCTGGTCGACGTGGTGCGAGGTAAGTCGTTCGAGGAATTGGGGTTCGTGGGCAAACTCAAGGATTAGAAGGCCCTCGGCCCCTGGCGTCGCCTGTAAAGTGAGTTAAACTAAGTCATGGCATTCATCGCTACCCCGTGGGGCTGCGGTGGTGCTGGACTAACGACAGCATGTCAAAATCAAAGGAGTCTTCCGTGTCGAGTGCAACTGACAAGTCCGAAATGCAACCCGAAGCCGCAGTGCCGGCCGCCGAACCCGCCCAAGCCGCTCGTCCGCAGCAGGTGAAGGTGGATGATTCAAAGATGATCGCGATGTACGCCAACTTCTGTCGCGTGACCGGCACGCCCGAAGAGCTGATCATCGACTTCGGCCTCAATCCACAACCGTTCGGCGTGCCGACCGAGCCGGTGGCCGTCAATCAACGGATCGTGACCAACTTCTACACCGCCAAGCGGATGCTGCACGCCTTGCAGCTCACCTTGCAGCGGCACGAAGCGGCCTTCGGCGTGCTCGAGACCGACGTGCAGAAGCGCGTCATCCCCTCGCTGCGCGGTCAGGCCCGCTAACCGCGAGTCCGCTCAGCCCAGGTCCGCCCAGCCCAGGCCCGCCCAGCCCAGGCCCGCTCAGTGCGGCCGAAGCCAACCGATATCGACCCACCGCCGCCCCCGGGATTCGTCCCGGGGGCGTTTTATTTTTTATTTCACGCCCGCGCCGCTCTCGCAGTCGCGTTCGGGCCGCGGCAGCACGCCGCCGCCTATGTCGCTGGCGGCCAGAAACCAGAAACAGGGGGCTTGTCTAGTCTAGGACACCCCTTCACTGCTTCCTATCGCCTATCGCCTATCGCCTATCTATCGCCTATCGCCTATCGCCTATCGCCTTCTTCCGCAAAGACGTCGCGCGCGGCGGCGACCGTGCAGTCGATGTCGTCCTCGCTATGCGCCGCCGAAACGAACAGTGCCTCGTACTGGCTGCACGGCATGTAGCTTCCCCGCTCGATGAGTCCCCAGAAATAGCGGGCAAACCGCTGTGTGTCGGAGCGGCTGGCCGTGGTCCAATCGACGACCGGTTCGGCGTTGAAGAACAACGTGAGCATGCTCCCCACGCGTGCCGTGACGTGCGGCACGCTGGCCGCGCGCGCCGCCTGCGAAAGGCCGGCTTCCAAACGGTCGCCGAGCTGCTCGAGCCGTTCGTAGGGGGGCTCGTCGCGGAGCACTTTCAAGGTTGCGATGCCGGCCGCCGTGGCCAGCGGATTGCCCGACAGCGTGCCGGCCTGAAACACCGGCCCGGAGGGCAAGACATGGTTCATGATCTCGGCCCGGCCGCCATAGGCGCCGACCGGCAGCCCGCCGCCGACGATCTTGCCCAGCGTCGTCAGGTCGGGCTGGATCGCGTAGAGCGACTGGGCGCCCCCGTAGGCCACACGGAAACCGGTCATGACCTCGTCACAAATCAAAAGGGCCCCGTGCCGCTGGGTCTGGTCACGCAAGGTTTCGAGGAAATCCTGTCGTGGGACGACGCAGCCCATGTTGCCCACGATCGGCTCGAAAATCACGCCGGCGATGCGCGGCCCGTGCGCGGCGAAGGCGGCGGCCAGCGCCTGGGCATCGTTGTATGCGAGCACGAGCGTGTCGCGGGCGGTCCCCGAAGTGACGCCGGGCGAATTGGGCACGGCCAACGTGGCGGCCGAACTGCCGGCGGCCACCAGCAGGCTATCGACGTGGCCGTGGTAATTGCCGGCGAACTTGACGATCAGTTCGCGGCCGGTGTAGCCGCGCGCCAGCCGGATGGCGCTCATCGTGGCCTCGGTCCCCGAATTGACCAGCCGCACTTTTTCGACGCTGGGCACGGCGGCCACGATCAGCTCGGCCAGTTCGCTCTCGGCCTCGGTCGGCGCGCCGAAGCTGGTGCCGCGCTCGACGGCCTCGCGCAGGGCCGCCACCACGCGTGGGTGGCCATGACCCAGGATCATGGGCCCCCAGGAGCCGATGTAGTCGATGTAGCGGTTGCCGTCGAGGTCGACGACATAGGCGCCTTCGCCGCGGACGAAAAAGATCGGCTCGCCCCCCACGCCGCCGAAAGCGCGTGCCGGGCTGTTCACGCCGCCTGGAATCAATTGCTTGGCGCGGGCAAAGGCCCGCCGGCTTTTTTCTCGTGTAGACATCATCAATCGCCTTGTCCGCGTTAGCAGGGGAGGGTACTGTATGCCAATTTGCACGGCTGGTCAACAAATCGAACATATTATCGCTTTCCTGGTACGGGTTTGACATCCGGTGCCGGGCCGTTCAGAATCGTGTGAGCAAGATCGCCCTTAGGCCGAACCGACTCGGCCCCGCCGCCACGCCCAAGGAGCTGCGCCATGTGCCGTCGTCTGTTCGTCGTGATGTTCGTCGCGTTGCTCTTCGCCGCCACGGCGGCGGCGGTGGAGCCGCTGAAGGTGGGCACGTTTCAGGTCGACGCGACGCCCCCCCTGGGCAGCCCTTTGTGCGACGCGCTCTGCCCCCCGGCCCAAGAGATCGTCGATCGGCTTTCGGCCCGCGGCGTGGTGTTGCTCACAGACGAACGGCCCATCGTACTCTGCGCGGTCGATTGGGTTGGCATCGGCAACGGTGGTTACGACGCCTGGCGGCAAGCGCTGGCCAAGGCGGCCGGCACCACGGAAAGCCGCGTCGCGGTGCATTGCCTGCACCAGCACGACGCGCCGGGCTGCGATTTTGACGCCGAGGATCTGTTGGCCGCGCAGGGGCTGGCCGGTGCGGCGTTTCACGTCGCCTTCGCCCACGAAACCATCGAGCGCGCCGCCGCGGCCGTCCGCGCCGCCGTGGCCGATGCCCGGCCGGTCACGCACCTGGGTTTGGGCATTGGACGTGTCGAGAAGGTCGCCTCGAACCGGCGCATTCTCGGCGCCGACGGCAAGGTGCGGTTCGTTCGCTACAGTTCGTGCAAGGAAGAAAACGTCCGCGCCGCGCCCGAAGGCGTGATCGACCCGGACGTGCGTGTGGTCAGCTTCTGGGACGGCGAACGGCCGGTCGTTTCCATCACTTACTATGCCACGCATCCGCAAAGCTATTACGGCCAGGGAGGCGTGAGCGCCGACTTCGTCGGCATGGCCCGCGCCCTGCGTGAGAAAGATCTGCCCAACGTGGCGCATATCCACTTCGATGGGGCGGGCGGCAACGTCGCGGCGGGCAAATACAACGACGGCACGCCGCCGCTGCGGCCGATCCTGGCCGAGCGCCTCGCGGCCGGAATGAAAGCCGGCTGGGAGAACACGAAAAAACTCCCCATCGCCGCGGCCGACGTCCGCTGGCGGTCGAAGAACGTGGTTCTGCCGGCCAGCCCCGGATTGAGGGAGGAGCCGCTGGTGCGTTGGGTCGAGGATTCGACCGTCGCGCCGCGCGATCGGGTGCGCGCCGCGCGCGATCTGGTTTGGCTGCGGCGCTGTCGGATGAACGACCCGATCGAACTGACCTGCCTGCGACTCGGGCCGGCCTGGATCGTCCACATGCCGGGCGAACTGTTCGTCGAGTACCAGCTTGCCGCCGAAACCATGCGGCCGGATGCGGTGGTCTGCATGGCGGCCTACGGCGACTACGGACCCGGCTATATCGGCACCGAGCTTGCGTACCCGCAAGGCGGCTATGAAACTGGTCCTGTCTCGCGCGTCGCGCCCGAGGTGGAAGGGGTGTTGATGGACGCGTTGCGGGAGTTGTTGCAAGATTGAGTCGCCCCGCCGGCTGCTTCCGGCAGCCGGCATTTCACTACCAGCGATCGGAAAATGTGTAGAACAACGCCCCAGGTTACAAGAGGTGTCGTGCTGATCATGGTGCTAGTGGCCCTGGGCCTGGCGGCGGTCATCGTCGGCGCGTTGTTGCAACTGGCCGGCATGGAACGGTCGCTGCTCACCAGCCGCCAGCAAGAAAGCCAGGCCCGCTGGCTGGCGGAGTCGGGCGTCGAACGCGCCGTCGCGCGGCTCGCCGCCGACCGCCAGTACGCCGGCGAAACCTGGTCGCTGACTCAAGACGATCTGAGCGGGCGAGGCCGAGGCGAAGTGACGATCCGCGTCGAGACCGACGCCGCGAGTGCCAACCGCAAGCTGATTTCCGTCGAGGCCGACTTTCCCAGCGATGCGACCTCGCGAAAGCGGTACACGAAACAACTGGAAATGGAACTGACGCCGTAGTTGGGCACGGCCCACCAACCCAACGCTTGTGGAAAACAACGAGGAAGACGCCCCATGAGAACCCGTCGAAGATATCGCCGCCGCGCGCGCATCCGTACCCGCGCGGGCTTCACGCTGGTCGAGCTGCTTGATCGCCCTGTTGTTGCCCGCCGTGCAGGCGGCGCGCGAGGCGGCCCGCCGAACGAGTTGCGCGAACAACCTGGCGCAGCTTGGCCTGGCGGTGCAGAATTACGATTCGGCGTTTGGCTGCCTGCCGCCGGGCGTAATCGAGCCGAGCGGGCCGATCCAGAGCGTGCCCCAAGGCTACCATGTCAACTGGCTCGTACACATCCTGCCGCGGCTCGAACAGCAAAACGCCTACGATCGGTTCGATTTCTCCGTCGGCGTCTACGACCCCAAGAACGCCCCGCTGCGCAACTGGGCGACGAAGGTGTTCGTCTGCCCCTCCGACACGACGACGGCGCCGGTGGGCACGACGAACTACGCCGGCTGCCATCATGACGTCGAAGCGCCGATCGACGCCGACCAGAACGGCGTCTTCTTCCGAAACAGCCACGTCCGCTACCAGGACATTCGCGACGGCAGTTCGCAGACGATCTTGCTTGGCGAAAAGCTGATCGGCGCCGCCGACCTGGGTTGGCTTTCCGGGACGCGGGCGTCGCTGCGCAACACGGGCAGCCCGCTCAATGCCAGCTCGGTAACACCCACCGGCTGCTGACCCAGATCGGCGAATCGACCAACGACTGGATCCAGATCGCCGCGCCCCAGGCCGGCGGCCCAGCGCCGATCACCAACCCCGCCTTGGTGGTTGGGGGTTTCGAGAGCCGGCACCCGGGCGGCGTGATGTTCGTCTTCGCCGATGGTGCGATCCACTACCTGCAACAAGGCATGAGCCCGACCGTGTTGCAACAGTTGGGGCACCGGGCCGACGGCCAACTATTGAACGACACGAGCTTTTGAAATCCCTAGATCAATCATGGCCCGATTTCCTCGTTCCCACGCTCCGCGTGGGAACGCGGCAGCGGACGCTCAGCGTCCCCGTGGCCGCGGAGCGGCCGGAGAAACATTCCCACGCGGAGCGTGGGAACGAGGTATAACATCCATGCAACGACCGGCACGCAACGCCTTTACGCTTGTGGAAGTGCTGATCGTGATCGCCATCATCGGCATGCTGATTGCGATTCTGCTGCCGGCCATACAGGCCGCTCGCGAATCGGCGCGGCGGCGAAGCTGCGCGAACAACCTGGCGCAGCTCGCGCTGGCGGTGGCTCATTACGAGTCGGTACACGCGACGTTGCCGCCGGGCACCATCGACGCCAAGGGTCCGATCACCAGCCGGGCCGTCGGCTACCACATGAGTTGGATGGCGCAGATCCTGCCCTACGTGGAACAACCCAATGCCTTTCGCCATCTCGATTTTTCGGTCGGCGCCTACGCCCCGAAGAACCTCGCCGTCCGACAAATGGTGTTGCATGTGCTTGAGTGCCCGTCGTCAAGTGCGGGGTTCGCACCGAGCGGCGTGGGCGAGAGCCACTATGCGGGCTGCCATCACGACGTCGAAGCCCCAATCGACGCCGATAATCATGGCGTGTTCCACCTCAACAGCTTCGTCGGCTTCGACGACATCCTCGACGGCCGAGCGCAGACGATCTTCTTTGGAGAGAAAACTTTTTCGCTCTCCAATTTCCAGCGGACGACCGGAGGCGACCTGGGCTGGCTGTCGGGCACGCGGGCCATGCTCCGCAACACCGGCACGCCGATCAATGCGACCTCGCGACCGGGTGGTCCTCTCGCAAACATGGTGTCCGTCGGTCTGATCGACTTGGGGCCACCTCCTCCTGATACCGGTCAGCAGCCACCAGATCCGCAAGATGCCCCGCCGGTCGACCGGCCGGTTTGGGGCGGACCAGCGGGGATGCGGGATCCGTTCAACGAGTTCGATAGGTCCGAATACCAGCCGAGCAACGTCCCGGCCGGCGTTCGGCCCGCCTTGGTCGTCGGCGGCTTCGGGAGTAACCATCCCTTGGGCGCGCAGTTCGCTTTCGGCGACGGCTCGGTGCGGCTTCTCGCCGAAGCGATCGACGCCGCAGTCTACCGGCGGATGGGGAACCGCGCCGACGGCGAATTACTTGACGACCGATAATGGTCATCGGCCGGCTTCAAGGGTAGTAGGATTCATTTCGACGATCATCGCCTGGAAGCGGGCCGTTGCACATCGTCGCTTCAAGAGCTAGAAAGAACCAACGATGGCTGAAGAATCACCCTTCGACGTGGAATTGAACGTAGCCCGTCCCGCCACTCCGCGCGGCTTTTCGCTGGCGGGGCTGTTCTTGCTGGTCACGACCGCCGGGGTGGTTTCGGCCCTTGCCCGCGGCGCTTGGGACACCCAAACCGAGGGATACCTCGTGTCGATCCATGCCGCCATCGGGTCCGTCGTGGGCGCCGGGCTTGGACTGTGGACCGGTCTCCACTATCCGCGGCGGCTTCCAGCCGCGATGATTGGCATGGCCGTCGGCGCCCTCACGGGCGGCGCCTGTGCCGCCGTGGCCGCCGCCGGCACCAACGGCTGGCTGTTCGTCGGCGGCTCGGCCGGCATCATCGTCCTGGGGCTACTCGCCCGCAGGGGGCAACCGGTGGAATGAGTCTGGTGTCAGTTGTTATACTTCACGCGGTCGAGAATGAGACATTCACGGTGGCTGGGGCAGAGCCTAAGCGATGCCCCGGTCGCTAACTAACGAGCCGGGGCATCGCTTACGCTCTGCCACCAGCCACCACCCCTAACCCCTCCCATGCCCTACGCCCAACCTGAAGAGATCGCCATCGATCGCCAGCGGCTGCATGCGGCCTACGCCTTGCTCGACGAGTGGACCCAGGAACCCAATGCGGCGATCCTCGGCGCGGCGATCACGGTCGGCCGGCTCGGCGGAGCGGTCGAGCCGAGGTTCTTTGGCCGGCAGGGCCCCCAAGACGACGCCGGGCCGATCCGCCGCGACGGTTGTTTTCTGCTGGCTTCGATCACCAAGCCGGTCACCTGCCTGGCCGCTATGCTCTTGGTCGAGCGCGGCCTGTTTGAGCCTGACCGACCACGTCACCGATTACATTCCCGAGTTTGCCGCCCATCACAAGGATCCGACGCTCGTCGTGCATCTTTTCACGCATACATCGGGGCTACCCGACATGCTGGCCAACAACGTCGAGCTGCGCCGCCAGCACGCCCCGCTGGCGCGGTTCGTCGAGTGTACGATCCACGACGCGGTTCCCTTGTTCGCGCCGGGCACGAACGTGAGCTACCAGAGCATGGGCACGCTGATCGTGGCCGAAATCGTGCGGCGGATCACGGGCCGGCCGTTCGCCGAGTTCCTCGAACAGGAGTTGTTTGGCCCGCTGGGGCTGGCGAGCACCGCGCTGGGGAGCGGCCGGCTCGATCCGGCGCGGCTTGTGAGCGTGCGGCTTCCGGCCGACTCGGCCGACGGCGACTTTCACTGGAACAGTCCCTACTGGCGCCAGTTGGGATCGCCCTGGGGCGGACTCTTCAGCACACCCGACGATTTCGCCGTCATCTGCCAACTGATGCTCGCCGGAGGAACGCTGGGGGACGCGCGGATCGTTTCGGCCGCGACCATCGAACGGATGACGACGAACCGGCTCGACGAATTGCCGGATCTGCCCGAACCGCTCCGCCGCACGCAACCCTGGGGACTCGGCTGGCGTTTGAACCATCCGGCCGGAACGGACAGCTTCGGCAACCTGGTTAGCGGGCGGACCTACGGGCATTGGGGCGCGACGGGCACGATGTGCTGGATCGACCCGGACCGGCAGGCGTTCTGCCTGCTGTTCACCACGACCCCCTTGGCCCAGTCGCTCGGAAAACTGGCGCGGCTGTCGAATGTGGTGGCTTCCGCGATGATATAGCGGATCCCTAACCACTAATACCACTAACCAATGGCGAATGACAAATGAAAAATGATCCCCGACCACCCACCACGAGACTCACCCCAACCGCGGGAGCAACCATGCCCGACACTCACTCACTCGACCGCAGGACGTTTCTTCGCTCCACCGCCACCGCCCTGGCGGCCGCCGGGGTCATGCCAACCGCCGGCGCCGCGACGCCGGCCGCCGACAAGCCCGAGGCGAAGAAGATGAAAAAAGCCGTCAAATGGGGGATGATCCAGCACGAAGGCACGGTGCTCGACAAGTTCATGCTTCTCAAGGAACTGGGCTTTGACGGCGTCGAACTCGACGCCCCCAGCCGGCTCGACAAGGACGAGGTGTTGCGAGCCCGCGACAAGACGGGCTTGCCGATCCACGGCGTCGTCGATTCCGTCCACTGGAACGACACGCTTTCGCATCCCGATCCCGAGGTCCGCTCGCGCGGCGCGCATGCCCTCGAACAGGCGCTGGGCGACAGCAAGTTCTACGGCGGCACGACGGTGCTGCTGGTGCCGGCCGTCGTGAACAAACAGGTCTCCTACGCCGACGCCTACCAGCGCTCGCAGGCCGAAATCAAGAAGGTCGTACCGCTGGCTGGCGAGCTGGGGATCAAGATCGGGTTGGAAAACGTCTGGAACAACTTCCTGCTCAGCCCGCTCGAAGAAGCACGCTACATCGACGAACTCGAATCGCCGCAGGTCGGGGCCTATTTCGACGTCGGCAACGTGCTCCGCTACGGTTGGCCCGAACAGTGGATTCGCACGCTCGGCAAACGAATCGTCAAGGTCGACATCAAGGAGTTCAGCCAGAAGAAGATGCACGACGAGGGCCTGGGCAAAGGGTTCGGGGTCGAACTACTCGAAGGAGATTGCGATTGGCCGGCCGTGATGGCGGCCCTGCGCGAGATCGGCTACTACGGTTGGGGCACCGCCGAGATTCCCGGCGGCGGACGCGAGCGGCTACATAAGATCGCGGAATTGATGGACAAGATCTACGCGAGTTAGCGGCAACGTCGTAGCACATTCCGTGTGCCGTAACCGCCGATCCTAACCTTGAAGCAAGTCGTTGAAGACGAAAGCCCTATTCCCGCAACCCCACCGCTCGACATATAATCGGCCGCACTACGGCTGCGCCCCAAAGCGAACATTCGGAAATCAACGTGAGAATCGCGTACCTCGATTGCCATAGCGGCATCAGCGGCGACATGACGCTCGGAGCGCTGGTCGACGCCGGCGTCGAACTGGCGGCGATCTCGGCCGGCATCGACTCGCTGGGCCTGGCCGGCGTGAAGCTGGTGGCCAACGAGGTCAAGCGGCACGGCTTCCGGGGTACGCACATCGTCGTCGAACACCAGCCGGAACATGCCCATCGGCACCTGCACCACATCACCGACATGATCGATGGCAGCCAGCTCTCGCCGCGGCAAAAGGATCTCGCGAAGCGGATCTTCACGCGGCTGGGCGAGGCCGAGGCCAAAGTCCACGGCACGACGATCCGCAAGGTGCATTTCCACGAAGTCGGCGCGGTCGATTCGATCGCCGACATCGTGGGCGCGGCCATCGGTTGGGATCTGTTGGGCGTCGATCGTATCGTCTGTTCGCCGGTGCCCACGGGCCGCGGCACGGTGTCGATCGCGCACGGGCTGTGCGGCATTCCGGCCCCGGCGACGGCCGAACTGCTCACGGGCATTCCGTTGGCCGAGTCGCAGGTATCATGGGAGCTGACCACGCCCACCGGGGCGGCGATCGTGGCCACGCTGGTGGACGTCTTCGGTTCGGTGCCGGCGATGAGGATCGAGCGGATCGGCTACGGCGCCGGCACACGCGAGTTGGCCGAGCAGGCCAACCTGTTGCGATTGTTCGTCGGCGAGGCTGTCGAGGATCTGGCCGCCGACCAGGCCTGGGTCGTCGAGACCAACCTCGACGACGTCTCCGGCGAAGTGATCGGTTACGCCACCAGTAAACTCTGGGAGACCGGCGCGCTGGACGTATACACCACGCCGATTCAGATGAAGAAGAACCGGCCCGGTGTCACGCTGACGGTGCTCTGTCAGGCCGGCCAGATCGAAAAGGTCGAAAAGATCCTGTTCCGCGAGACGGGCACGCTGGGTGTCCGCCGCTGGCCCGTCAGCCGGCACAAGCTCGAGCGCAAGGAGTACCAGGTGGAAACCGAGTACGGCCCGATCGACGGCAAGCTGGGCTGGATCGCCGGCCAGGAACCCAGTTTCTCGCCCGAATTCGAGTCATGCAGCCGCATCGCGAGCGAGCGAGGCGTGCCGCTGAAAGAGGTTTATGAGGCGGCGCAAAAGGCGTTCGCCCTCAAGACGGAAGGAACAAAAGGAGAAAGTTAAAAGGAGAAAGGAGAAAGGAAAAACTGGGAAGGCAGACCAGTTTCTCGTTCCCACGCTCCGCGTGGGAACGCCTCTTCGGCCGCTCCGCGGCCCCGTCCACCCACTTCTCCTTGCGAGTTGCTCCTACGCACCACGGAGGGCCGAACGTCGATGTGGCTGCTGGCGGAAATCGAAGTCGCGAAGATCATCTTTCTTTCAGCGCTGATGTTGAGCAGCGGCTGGCTGTTGGTGCGCACGTACCGGCAGCGGCGGCGGACGATCGAGGTTGCTCCTCCCAATCCAAGGTCGCGGGCCGGATCGATGCCGGCGACCGCCGAGCGCTTACGCGAGGCGCCGGCCGAGTTCCGTCGCTGGGAGGCGGAGATGCGCGACCTGGCCCGCACGCTATCGGCCCAGTTCGACGGCAAGATCGACGTTCTGGAGCGGCTGATGCGCGACGCCGAACGCCAGATCACGCGGCTGGAGGAGCTTGGCGAGCGAGCCTCGCGGCTAACGTCCGGCGAGCCGGCGTCGAGCCTGCCACCGGGCCATTTCGCCCGCCCCGCCGACGCCGGCTCGCACGGACCAAGTGGCGCGAAGGCCAGCCTGCGCGCCGACGCGCCGGCGGTTCGCGCCATGGCGCCCGCCGCGCGGCGGCACGAGGAGATCTATGCATTGGCCGATTCGGGCTTGACCAGCGCGGCCATCGCCGCTCGCATCGGCAGCCCCGTCGGCGAGATCGAGTTGATCCTGGGCTTGAGGCATACGCGACCGTAGCCAGATGAGCCGGTCGGGGCGGGGCCTGGCGATAGCGTCGATTGATACCGTGCCCAGCAAACTTGCAAAAGAGACGTTCTTGGCGCACGAGAAATTCGGTTGGGCATTGGCGTTAACGCCGGAATTCTAAGCTAAGCACCTGGTTTCCTGGAATCGCCTTCGCCTTTCGGCTGTTCGATGACCGGCGGCGGGTCGGCAACTGCCGTGGTTATTGGGATGGTGCCTGGCGTGATCGCCGGCCCAGTGAAAAGCGGCTGTTGGACGATGGGTGGAACTGGCTCATCTTTAACGCTCTCCAGTTGAAATCGGTTCGCGCCGGAGAGGCGTAACGCATATCCAAGAATGTCAGGCTCAACGTATGCTTTCAGCAAATCGGGCCAGACGGCCATGATCGCCCGTAATTTATCGAAGGTGCTCATTCGATGGATACTGCCGCTGAACATTACGTGCTTTACGCGGTATCGGCGACAGACATGCGGCAATTTTCCTCCGCGACTTGGCTTAACTCCGCGATCTGCCGTAATCACCATCCAATTCTCTGGAGCGATGACAGGTATCCATACATCGTCGCGAGTGCCGCCCAAGTTGTAATCAACAATGTGCGCAATATCCAACTTCACATCTTTGCTGATTTCAAGAACCGACTTGAAAGAGTTTATGGCGTGCTTGCTGATGCAGTCATCGAAAAGGAGTTTCAGAGCTGATGCAGTCATCGAAAAGGAGTTTCAGAGTTTGCGTCATGCGGCATCTGTGCCTAAAAGATAATCGAAGTATTCGTAGACAAGTTGAACGTCTTCAATGTCAATGTCATAGACCTTTGCCGCGTGATCAATGCCGCCTTCAGATTTTACGGCATCCCACAGGGCGCGCGCGGTATACCCGCAGGACGGCAAGAATGGCTCGCCTAGCGAATGGTGTGGACTGATGATGATCCTGCGGCCATCGGTTTCCTTGCCGCCGAGCGGCCATGCCTGATACTCGATCGGCAACTCGCCACCATCGTATCGCAGCCCCATCATAAATGGCTCTGCGATTTCAGAAATCATGCGGTTGCCTGCCGTATTTCCGGTCAGCACCACGTATTCACCGCTTGGCTCGGCAATGTCGTTCAGGCGGATAACCAACTCGCACAACGTAGGCTTTTCCCTGGGACCAAAGAGAAATAGCTTGTGTTGCCTGGCCAATGGGAATGTCACGTTGTAGCGGTCGCGCGCGCTATCGTGGGCCTTCCGAATCCGCTGAACTGAAATACTCTTTTCGCATACACGAACCGACCGCACGGCCAGCATCTGCACGAAATCAAGGAAGGTGATTAGCTTTTCGCTTGGGTCAAGCTGTGGGTTGATAATGGCCGCGCCCTTACTGCTTCCCCACACCCATCGTTTCATGGAGGCGGGGGTAAGGCGGGCATATCGCGCCGCCTCATCGACCGTGTAGAGGCCGATTCCGAGCAAGGCGGTTGTGGGTGCTGCAATCATGTCCGAACCAATGCTAGCATCAATGTGTCAAGGGCAAGGCGGCTACTGGAAACAGACTCTAGGCCGGTGGCCCAGAATGCCGCGTGACAACCGCATTCTACCGCGAACCGGCCGCAACGACAAGAAAGGTTCACGGTGCTCCGCCAACTCGCCTGGGCCGGCGAGCATTGCCGTAAGCTGATGAACGCGCGGTTGAAGTGGTTAAGTTAAATGCAACTGATCGAGATCAACCGTTTTCGCCCTTGTGGCTACCGGGGGCGGATGGCGAGAGGTGCGTTTTTGATCCGTCGGGTAACGCCTCGGTCTTGCGAGTCCTTCGGATCGAGTCCGGCGCATGCTACACTCAATCCGATAAGACGGACGCCGGCGGTTTTTCGTACGGTGCCCTGCCTCTACTGCGGCACCATACCTTCATGTCCCACCCCGCCTCCCAAACCTTTCGCGTGGCCGCTGAGCAGGCACAGCGGACTTTAGCATCGCTCCTGCGCGAATGGCTGCCGGGCAAAGCCTGGTCGGAAGTGCGACGGCTGATTCGCAAACGCCATGTGCTGGTGAGCGGCAATCTTTGCCTCGACGCCGGCCGGCGTTTGCGCGGCGACGAGATCGTCAAGCTCCTGGAATTCCCCGCCGCGCCCCCGGCGCGCGAAGACGACGTGCGGATTCGCTTTCTCGACGGCGACCTGGTGGTGGTCGAAAAACCGTCGGGGATGACTTCGGTTCGGCATGCCGAAGAGCGGCATTGGTCGCGGCAACGCAAGCAGATCCAGCCGACGCTCGAGGATCTGCTGCCGAGGCTGATCGCCAAGAAGCAGGGTGGCGGTCAGCGAGGCCGGCGCGGGGCGCGGCCGGGTAAGCTGCCGCCGGTGCGACCGGTGCATCGCCTGGACCGCGACACGAGCGGGCTGATGGTCTTTGCGCGCTCCGTGCAAGCCGAGCGGCAGCTTGCCGGGCAATTCCGGCGGCACACGACCCAGCGCCGCTACCTGGCGGTGGCCCAGGGGGACGTGCCCGAGCGGACGATCGAATCGCGGCTGATCCGCGACCGGGGCGACGGCCGCCGCGGCAGCGCGAAATTGGCCGAAGTCGGCAAACATGCCGTGACACATGTGCGGCCAATCGAGCGGTTCGCCGGCTACACGCTCGTCGAGTGCCGTCTGGAAACGGGCCGCACGCACCAGATTCGCATTCACCTGGCCGAATGGGGGCACCCGCTGTGCGGCGAGACCATTTACAACAAACCGCTCCACGGCGAGGCGGCGGCCGACCACAGCGGCGCCCCGCGGCTGGCGCTGCACGCCGCGGAACTGACCATCGAACACCCGGTGACGGGTGAAGAGTTGCAATTCAAGATGTCGCTGCCGACCGATCTGGCCGCCCTGGTCGATCGCTTGCGCCGCGACGGCGCAAGCAGGCCGATTCTGTAGAACGCCCTCCGTGGCGTTCCGTGTCCCGTGAGCCAATGTTCAACCCCGTGTCGCAGCCAACGCCCTTGCCAGGTCGCGGATCTCGCGCAGCGCGGTGACATGGTCCGCCGTCCAACCGACGCTCGTATCTACGGGGTGATGTTCGTCGCCAAGGCCCGCGGTGCGCGAGCCGCGCAGCCGCGACAGAACGAGATCGCGAATTCGAGCGGCGTCCGCCACCCCTTCGATCAATCCGCGATGCCCGGCCGTGCCGCCGGGGGAGCCGTGAGCGCCGGCGGCCTGCTTGCCTCCGCCCCCAGCCGTGTCCACATGCACGTCGGCGATGCCGAAGCAACGCTGTAACGGTCCCTGGTTCACCTCGACGTTCTGCACGTTCTCGAACGTGATCGTCGTTTCATGGATCGTCCAGATTCCCCGGCGAATACGCAGGCTGCGCCCGCTCAACACGTACCAGGTGGTGTCGTATTGCAAGTGGATTGCGATGTACACCACGACGTAGAGCAGCACGGCCAGGGCCAGGGCCGGTAGCGCGAGGATCGCCCCGGCCAGGGGCGAGGCGACCGCCGTAGCGAGCCAGCCGATCAGGATGAATCCGTCGATCACCGTGAACGCGACCCCGAACTTGAACTTCAAGTATCGCAGGAAGCCAAGGGCGGGACGGAACGCGTCGAGCGTTTCGCCCGGCGGAACGGGCAGCGCCGGGGGCCGATCGGGCACGCGGAACCAGCGGACCAGCACGCTCCAGACTCCCTGGTAAATCCAACCGCTGGCATGCTCGACTCGTCCGGCCGGTTCCGCCGCGCTCATTCGGCCGCCTCTCTCCGCGCCGTCAGTTGGCCGAGCGCATCGCGAATGTCGCGCAGCAGGCCGAGCGCCTCGTCTCCCCGCGGTTCCGCCACCGTGCCGGGGCCTTCGGCTTGCGGCGAGTGATCTCGCGCCCCTCGCATTTTCGCGTACAAGAAATCCCGCAGCGCGTCGGCCGCCAGAATCCCCTCGATGCGCATCTCCGGACTGGAGCTACCCGAGGCGGTCTGGATTGAGACGGTAGCCAGCCCGAGCCAACGCTGCAGGAGGTTTCGAGTGAGATGGATGTCCTGAATGCGGCGGTAGGTAAGATAGATCTCGCGCCGGAACAAGATACCCCAGCTCATCGACACGCCTTCTTGGTCGAAACGGTAGCGCAGCGTTTCGTACTTGAAGAAAAGCGGCGGGATGGCAAGAAAGCCGCTCGGCAGCGAAACGATCAGGTAGTACCACATCAGCGCCTTGTCGGGGCGCGTGATCTCGAGCGGATCGAAGCCGGCTGGCGGCGTGGTGGAATCGGACATCGGGAGGAACTCATGCCAGTGGAGAACACGGGCATTCTATCCTACAATGGATATTGGAGGCACGCAACAGCGGCCCCTCCTCCTTTGGAAAACGATCCTTGTCGAGCCGCCGACGCAACCGCTCCTTGCGGGCGCGCCTCCGTTTTGTGATACTGCTCTGACTCACTCGAAACCCTCCGTGCATGTTTGGGCAGACTTGATTTCCCCTACTTCATATTTGCCCAAAAACGCGGAAGGTTTCGAGTTTTTTTTCACCTCACTATGCCACGAGCGATTCCGGGTACGCTTGTTTAAGGACTAGCGTTGGACCTGCCTTGCTTGCGCTGCGGGTTAGTATGACAGCAGTCTGCGCGCGTTTCCGCCTGACCATGAATAATCCGGGCTAGCGCTCGGCCGTAACGTACTTATCGCCGATGAAAAGCGTTGGCGCCCAGGGCCGCCAAGAGGGGGTCGGCCTCGGCCTCGCAAAACCCCAGGTGCAAATGTCGCCGCCATCCTTCGGCGTATTGATACCGATCCGACATCCGGCCCACCTCCCGCATCAGGTCGCGCATCGCCCGCACATGGGAATCCAGGGCCTGGCTCTCATCGAGCCAACGCTTCTGGCTCACATGGCACGCCAGCATGGCGGCCTTTTGCTCCAGCAGATCCGTTACGTCGACAAACCAGTCCGGCACGACGGCTTCGCCCAGCGGCGTTTGGTTGCCGTGGGGTTGGGCGTGATAAATCGTCACCGGCCGCGACGTGATCGGCGCCGGAGGATCGACGGGAAAATTGGGCATGCCCCGTGAAAACGCCGCCGTCACCGCCAGCCGGCAGGCGTTGGTGTGGTCCTCCATGTAATCGAGCGGCGAATGCGTCAGCACGATGTCCGGCGCCACCTCGCGGACAATCGAACCCAACCGCCGCAACGTGGGTAGGTCGTAGAGAATCTCCAAATCGTTCGTGAGGCTCTCGTGGAACACCGCGCCGATGGACTCCGCGGCGCGCCTGGCCTCCCGCCGCCGAATCCGAGCGGTCGTCGCCGCGTCATGTTCGGTCGAGCCGCAGCAGCCGTTGGCGATGTTCATGTAGTGCGGCTCATAGCCCGCCTCTCGCAAGCGGATCAACGTGCCCGCCATCACGAACTCAATGTCGTCGGGGTGGGCGGCGATGGCAAAGGCACGTTGGGTCATGGATACCCTCCGCTGTCAGCCTGGAAAAGCCTGGAAAGTCTATCCTACGCTACCCCCGCAGGGCAACATCGTCCAGCGGCGCGGGCAGCGATTCGGCGCCAGGCGCGACAGCCAGCGGCGCGCCGTCGTCGCTGCGGTCCAGGGCGGCGGCCGCTGGGTCGTCGGCGAGCCACCAGTCGTGAAACGCTTCGGAGTGCGGACCCAATGGCGAGGCCCCCGGAAAAATCTGCCCGAACACCGCGACGTCGCCGCTTTGGCCCGGTGGAACAGGGTCCGCGTTCGACCGTTCGAGCGATTGTCCCCACGAGGCGCCCGGTCCATTGGCGCGGTTGAAGAACTCATCGGACCCCAGGATGATTTCGGCCACATGGTCGAGCGACAGCGAACCTCGGGCGACCGCCGCCCCCCAGGCCGATGCGCCGCCGCCGCCCATCCGGCCCAGGAACTGCTGGTAGTTTTGGCCCACGACCAGCGCATCACGCTCGGTGGAATTCAGGATCGCGTCGACCAAGTCGCCGCGGCTGGTTCCCGATTGTAAGAGCGAAGTCCAGGTGGCCAACGTGCTCTCGTCGGCCGCGCGGCCGAGCACATCGTGAAACAGCCCTTTGACGAACGACGCGTTGTCGGCGTGGGCCGACTGATACTCGCCCGAAGTCAGGAACGCGCCGACGACGGTTGTCTCGCTGACGCCCGATTCGATGACCCGCACCCAATGATCGCGTTCAGGGGCGCTCGGCGTTCGATGCAGGTAGGTCTGGTAGTCGGCCGTGACCTGGTCGCCGCGATGCTCGACCGAATTCCACAAAATCGTGGCCAACTGCGACCGCGACATGCCCGATGCCAACGCGCCCGTCCACATGCTCGACCCGGCCGCGTCGACCGGCCGGCCCAGCACTTCCTGGTACAAGGCCGCGACGAAGGCGGCGTTCGGATCTTGCGGTGTGTCCGGCGGCTTGGCCGATGGGGTCGGCGTGGCGACGGGCGTGGCTGGGGCGACCGGCGCGGCTGGGGCGGACCCGTTGATCGACTCGACGGCGGCGAGCAGGTCGAGCCGTTTGAAACTCAAGCCCGTGTGAGTCACGTTGTCCTGACCATGGCCGACATCGACGATGGTCACGCCCGTCCGCTGCATCAGCGCCAGGATGTGGTCCTGGTTGGCCTCGCCGCCCAGGCCGTGGGCGTCGAGCGCCTGATGGATCAGCACGGCGGCCCCGGCCACGACCGGCGCGGCCATCGAGGTGCCCGCCATCGACGCATAGCTGTCGTTCAGATAAGTCGAAGTGATGAACGCGCCGGGCGCGAGGATGTCGAGCTGCGCGCCGCGCTGCGTGAAGCTGGTGATCTGGTCCGGCGCGGTCGAGTAGTCCTTGGCGCCGTTGGCCCAACTGACCGAACCGTAGTTGCCGTCCCATACGGCGCCGACCGAAACAGCCAGGTTGCTGATGGCCGGAAAGGCCAGCCCAGGTTGGCTGCCATAGGAATAGTAGCTGTTGCCCGCCGCCGCGGCGATGAACACCCCCTCGTTCTTGAGCGCCTGCAAATCGGCGTCGAGAAAGGTAAACGGCTCGGAGTTGTAGTTACCCGAACCGAGCGACATGTTGACGGCGGCGATGTGGTACTGCTGTTCGTGGGCGATGACCCACTGCAAGGCCCGATCGACGTTGCCGAACGTGCCCGAGCCGGTGTTGTCGAGAACCTTCAGGGCGATCAGGCCGACCCCCGGCGCGACGCCCAGGTGGCCAGGGGCGGCGCTGCCGATGATGCCGGCGACGAGCGTGCCGTGTCCCATGTAGTCCATGGGGTTCGACGTGTTGTCGACGAAATCGTAACCACCCAGGTAGCGGCCGGCGAAGGCCGGATTGTTGTAGTCGAGGCCGGTATCGAGAATGGCCACCGAATAACCGCTGCCGGTATAACCGAATTGGGTTTGCACCTGCTGGCCTTGGATCAATTGCAAGCTGCGCGTGTCCTGGACCCGCGGGCCGGTCAGCGCGGCCTGGTCGGCGGCCAAATTCAACGGCCCCAGCGAATAGGTCTGTTGCCGCCAATCGGAAGCGTTGACGTCCACGGGCGCCGCGTTCAAGAACAGCAATTCGTCCAAACATTCGAGCGCGAATTCGCGGCCGCGCGCGCCGCGCGGATTCCTGGCGAGCCAGCTACGGGCCATGATGGTTTATCCCCTTCCGACGCCGGCCGCCGGCCGGCGTCATGGCAACGAGTTTTGCAAGCGGCCAAGATCGGCCGGCCGATGTGTGTTACCCGGCGCTCACTTGAAGCGCCGGAGAGTGAGGGGAAGCTCACGAAAGTCTAGGTTCTTTTCCCCGCGGTGTCGGGATGCGACGGGAAAAAAACGACGATACGCTTGCAGGCGAAGGATGGGTTGACGAATGAAGCGCGACGGCGCCAGGGCGGGCGCGGCGCATGGCCGAGTGTGGCAACTTTGTCGATTGTGCCGTAGGGGCGCGGCCGGATTCGCCTCGGCCGGCTATACCGCGCGCGGCCAGGGATAACCCTGGCGAGCTCGGCTACGGCGCGGTGGGCAACGCCGGCGGCGGTTTCGTGCGGAACTCGCTGGAACGGATGTGCCAGCCCCAAGTAAGGTCGGCGAGATTCTCGGTTCGCTCCATTCCCAGATCGATGAAGAACGTCGTTCGCTCACCGCCGTCGTCGACGGTTACGGCGTAGACGTCCTTGATGCCGTACTGACCGGCCGTATCGACCAACGACAGTTGCTGATAGTAGCGGACGTTGGCCCGCTCGCCCAAAGTGAGCAAGGCTTGGACGACGGGTCGGTCCAAGAATTTCACGAACATTTGCCGCGCCATGGGATTCAAGGAACGCTCCCCCGTCGCTTCAGGCGTGGAACGGAAGGCGCCCGCCATTTCCATTTGGTACGCCAAGTCGGGCTGCCGCCGCTTCAATGCGTCGAACCACTGCTGTGCGAACCGCCGCGATTCGCTCCGCATTTGCCAGCGGAGCATGGCCACCCGCGTGGGGGCGGCCAGCCCAAACAAGAGCGACAAGGTCAAACCGGCCAACGCCAAACGGCGTCCGGCCACCGCGTTCGCCAAGGCGGCGATGCGGCGGAGTGCCAGGGCGCTGAACGCCAGCCCAAGGATGGGGATGAAGGCGAATTTGAGATCGCTCAGAATCAGGATCGAGGCCAGCCCGAAGAGGAAACCGGCCACGGCCATGTTGCTGAGCGGGCGATAGCCTGGTAACTCGTCGTCGGTGGTGGAAGGCTGGAAGGCGCGATGCGATGCGGACATGGGCAGTTGTCTATTGTCTATTCGACGGTGATCGATCCGGGAGGACTTGATTCTTATCCGCAACCCTACTGGCCGCGATCCGCATTGTCAATTAAGATAGGCGATAGGGTGGGCACCGCCCACAACGAACGCGGGCTGAAGCCCACGCTACGACCAAGAACACGGGCTGAAGCCCACGCTACGAACAAGGTTTCAAGCCATGAACGGTTGGACGGTTTTGTGGATCCTGCACCTCGTCGGTTGGGGTTTTTGCACGCTTTGGATTCTGGGCACTTGCTGGAAGGAAGGGATGTGGGGCAATGCCCTCACCTGGTTCAACTGGTGGCAGGCGTTTTTTTTGTCCGCGCTGGTGCGCGGAATCGCGGAATCCGTGCTGACATCGGCGGTGGAACCCAAATCGACCGACGACTTTTTTACCGTCGCGGCGGTGGCCACCGCGATTCAATGGATCTCGTTCATCGCGGTCTTCGCGGGCGTGAAAACGTGGAGTGATAAGCTTTCGCGGGTGAAAGTCGCGTTCCATCCGATCCTCGAGGGTGTGGGAAACCTCATTTTTTGTCTGCTGCTGGCCGGCGGCCTCGTGTTCGCAACTCTGCCCATGCTCGGTTACATCATGCTGGGCAAGGGAAAAGCCGATCTTCCCGCCAATCTCGAATGGCTCAAAAGCGATGCCGCGGGCGGCTTGCCCTGGCAGATGGCCACCCTATTCTGCGGTTACTGGGTGTTGCTGGCGGTGGCCGTCGTGGTGTTGTCGAAACCGTCGGGCCGGCTCGACCAGCCGAAAAAGATCGAGGCCGACGCATGACACGCACCAGTACGCCCGGCAGGATTCGAACCTGCGACCCACGGTTTAGGAAACCGTTGCCCGCCGGACGCAACCGACGTGTTGCCAACGACTTGCGACACGGCCGAAAACCGCGTGGCGCTTTGTGTGCCGTTTTCCGCCGGCGAAACGGCCCCGGAACCACCCGCCGACGTGGCCCCGATCGGCGCCGGCGACCACCTGGAAGGGATCATCGCAACCATCCGCCGGCTGCTGCCCGAAGCGGAACAAGCTGAACTGGTCCGCCGGCTGGGCAACCCGCGACCCGACCCCGGCCTGAAAGCGATCGTGGCCGCCTGGCCGAAGTTGGCGGCCGGCGCACGGAGCGGATTGGTCGCCGCGGCCGAAGCGTTCGCCAAGGTCCCCGAACCGTGAGCGAACCGGTAGTATTCAATGGCGGGCGGACACGCGATGCTGAATCGCGCGGCTTCGGCCGACGCCGCCGGATTAGGCGGCTGCCGGGGGCGCCGCCTAATACGGCGACGGCCGTTTGACACCTCGCCCAGCCTATGACAGAATGGCGGCGTTGAGACCGAATGGCCTACATCGACCCGGCGTGTGATTCCCCTTTCTCGCGGTTTCAACAACTTCTCGACAAGCGGACCGCCGCCCGGTTGTACCGTCCAAGGGTACGCCGATGACACACGAGTGGTTTGCGCAGCTCAGGGGCGCCGAAGTTGGACCGATGGACCCCGGCGAGTTACGCCAGTTGGCCCGTCTGCGAAAGTTGGCCCCAACCGATCTTGTCCGCAAAGGATAAAGAGGGGCGTTGGCTAGCCGCGGCCGGCCTTGGATCGGCGCTCCTTTTTTCTTTTCGGTGGGCAATCTAAAATCTAAAACGCGGAGTGATACGATGCCTTCAATTCCCAAAAAAGTCAGAGATCGAATCGTCGTCGGCGTCAAAAAGTACCAGCCAATCATTCAAGAAAAAAAAGCAAAAGACGTGCATGAGGCAGACACATCTACGCTCGTAACGGAAATGCTCAAGGAGATTTTTGGTTACGATATTCTCAACGACGTTTTCAAAGAGCACGAGATCAAGGGGGTGCAGTCTCGCTCATGCGCACTTTTTCCGGGGTTTTGGGGGTGTATCTGAGGGTGAGGATGCGGGAGTCCAGATGTGGGGGGCACCACGCTGCTTGAGGATAGCTGCGTAAACCGTGTCCC
>Ga0307373_10000324_pt1 | contig 90981 bp, 59 predicted proteins | sample OX2MG_FD_202534 | JGI IMG/M metagenome (GOLD analysis project Ga0307373, IMG submission 202534) | Soil microbial communities from Risofladan, Vaasa, Finland - OX-2 | ecosystem: Environmental > Terrestrial > Soil > Coastal area > Acid sulfate soil | place: Finland: Risofladan, Vaasa | collected...
TCCACTTCAATCTTCCGAAGCAGATTGACAACTTGCTCCGGCTTATACCTCTTCCTGGACATGATCGGTCCTCCTCAAGTGAATTCTCTCTCACTTCACTTGGTACCAAAACCCCCGGTCAGGTCAGAAGCTCGGCCTGGATAGAAGCTATTTGGCGGATATGGAGAGGGGGAAGAGGAATCCATCGCTGGTTAATATCGAGTTAATCGCAAGAGGATTTGGGCTTACAGTCTCGCAGCTTGTTTCTCGGCTATAGTCCTCGTATAGGATTTTCCCCTCTACGAAACACCCTCAGGATAAGGCGCTCGCTCAGTTTGGTCCCCCTAGTTTAGAAGCTCCAGTAGCCTGAAGCAGGCTAATTTTCTCGCTAGGTGGAGTAGCTGCCGGACCGCGCGGGTTAACTTCTCTTACCTCCACTTGAACTCTAGAATCCTCATCGAGCCCGTCGGGGTAGGCCATCATCAGGTTATAACGCCATGCCTCATGGTTATATTTCTTAAGAGTAGCATTGTGATTCGCGACACTCGCATTGAATACGGCAACTTTCGCTTTGAAATCGTCTATGCGCTGGTTAAGCATCCGACATTTGGCCTTAAATGCATCAATTTCGTCTTCCGTAGGCCAGCCGTTTCGTCGTTCGTTTGCAAGTGTGATACGCAGATTCAGCCCGTCATGCTCTTGCTCCACCAATTTCTGCTGCCGGTCTATTTCTTCACCGGCCCTGTCCAATTCGGTATTTTTGCGTTTGAGTTCAACTGATTCCGCATGTAGTTTGCGTTTCTGGTTGTTAAGCCAGGACCTAAGAGTCAACTTTTCATCCTCGGTTGCGGGGATTCCTTGAAATGCACCTGCGCGGGAGAGTCTGCTCAATTCACCTTGAAAGGCCGGACCATGGTCGGTCTTCATGTCTCCGATTGTGAAAAGGTATATATGAACCATCTCGTGGCAAAGCACTCTCCTCAGTTCGGCTTGATCCGGTCTGACCGTAGGGTTTAGAAGGATGAGTTCAGGATTACGGCTGGCAAGCCCTTTCTCAATATAGTCCTTCCCCACCAGTGGTCCGACTTCTTCTAGCTTAGGCTCCCAGAGCACGGGTATCTCCGGAAGCTTATTCCCAAAATACCGCGCATTAACTTCCTGGTAGTCATTATTCAATTCAGGGTTGCCAAGCTTTCCGGCATCTTGATCAACTATCTCTTGCTTCTTGGCTTCGGCTGGGGTTGTCGTTGCAGGGACAGTTACCCCCGTCGGTTCCGTGCTTTGCGTAGGTTGTCTTACGGAGTCATGCCAAGCGTTGTAAAGAATGATACCGACAACCACCAAAAAGATCGTAAGACTCTTTAGGTCGAGCCTGCGAATACGTTTTGGCTGGTTTTTGGGATACTCCCACGTATCTATGAATGGGTCTGCGTTGGCGGAGAGACGAAGGTCCCTCCCACAAAGGCCGCATCGGTAGCTACTGCTTAGCCGTGGTTTTTCGGGTACCCGATTTTTCTGTCCGCACTGGCATTGAATGATCAAAGTTCTCAAGCCCCTTACGAGGCTCACCTCTTTATGACCAGAACACTAGCACAAGTCAAGGCCCACTCGTTCTAGAACGGGCGGTCTAAATGAACATGGGTTGTCATACGCCGATAGGAAAGACCCGAAAAGTTTTTCCGAATTTCCGCTACACTTTCAAATTTCAATCCTCAGCGGGAGCACAGGGTACCCATATTGACGATTGTTGAGGCTGGGACGGAAGCTTAAACTCGCTGGGGAATTCACAGCACACAGAGCCTCGTCACCACGACGGAGCGAATGAGCAACAGAACATTGTGACGTGAATTGTGACGTAACTACTCTCATAAGGCCGCGTAAACACGCTCTAGCAGCAACGGCAACAGAGATTCCATGTGACTCGCAAAGGCCCATGAATACAGGCGATCATACTACTGCTACATGTCTCTGCTGTTATCCTTTTGAGAACTACGAAGCAAGGGGTCGGGTGTTCGAATCACCCCGGGCGCACCATTCTTCTCAAGAAGTTGCGCAAGCTATCATATTTTAGGCTCTGCATTGTGGGGACTTTTGGGGGTACCCCCGATGCAAACTCCATCCTGTACCCCCGTCTTTCGGGAACGTGGTTTATTGGACTGGCTGCGTATCGAGGAGCGCTACGGCCTGGCGCTTGGCTTCCTGCCGGATGTGGCTATAGTGCTCGATCATCTTCCGGCTGAGATGGCCTGAGATTGCCTGAATGGTTGCGTCCGGCGTCTGTGTTTCCGCCAGCTTCGAAACAAAGCTGTGCCGCAGATCGTGAATTCGGCATTTGACTCCGGCCTGTTTCTTCGCGCTGTTCCATGCCCGCTTCCAGGAGCCGAGGGGCTTTGTGGGGTCCACGGCATACGATACCATCACGCCGTCCTTGTTGTACTTCAGATTTTCGGTAGGGAAGATGAAATCTTCAGGCTTCGCATGGGACCACCGGGCGCGCTAATTCCAATCTCGCGGAAGGTCTGGCGCGGCCCTCCATTCTGCAAAAGCTCCGTGGTTTTTACGATCCACCGCAAGAGATCCTCGGGATTCCTGGGAGTTTTGACCGAAAGTCTCTGCTGGATCGTTCCTGTCAAGCCGGAAGACGCTGCGGTTGTTTCGGAGGGTCTGATGCTGATCCCCCAAAACCGGCAGCCGTTGTCATAGAGGGACAATAAAAAAGGAATGCGTCCCCGGCCCTTGGGAGTTCCCGGTGTTTCGGTCACAAGCCGCTCGCGCATCAACTATTCGACGATCGCCGAAATATTGCTCCGATGAATGCCTGTGCGTTTTGGGTTCGTGCAGGCGGATCAAATCCAGGACCAGCGCCCGGTTCACGTCCCGGACGCTCGAAGGCGTGGAGGTGATGATTTTGCGGTGTCCCGCCTTGCCATCGTCCGGCCGCGGAATTTTTGCGGGCCTTTTTGCCCTGCTGGCCATAGGCTTAAATCTCTCCTCCAACGGGGCCTATCCTATCCTTTTGGGGCTTGGCAACATCCCGCGAGACGCGGAAGTGGGCGTCTGCGACGGATCATCCGTGGCGAGAGGCGGCCCGCCGACAGACGGAAACGAAAGCCTGGAACGAGGCCGGGGTTGCCAAGCATCGGTCGTGGGGCTTGCCCTCCGCTGCGCCCTAGACGTTCGCCCTTTGGGGTCGCAGGGCCAGCTGCTGCTAAGGCCCACGAGAAAATCAGAAGCAGAAAAACCAAAAAAAAGACACAAAAACAACAACCCAAAGGGAACTCTTCTGAGTTAACAAAGGGGATATTTCTAAAGAGCTTTGGCGCACTCCCTAGCGTCGCTTGCGTTAGCAGGCGGATGATCTTATGCTATAAAGTTGGAAAGAATATTAAAAGGAGGCCACCGTGGGGGTGTCGCAAGTTGGGTTTTACGGCCATGTCCGGCAATATCACAATCTCAAGAACGAGATCGATCAGGCGATCCATGAGGTCCTGGAGAGTGGAAGCTACGTTCAAGGTCCGCGGCTAAAGCAATTTGAGCAGGAACTCGCTCAATACGCGAAGCTGAAGGAGAGTGTTGGATTGAACTCCGGCACGGATGCGCTGGTGCTGGTTTTGGTGGCGCTCGGCGTTGGTCCGGGGGATGAAGTCATTACGACTTCCAATACTTTTTTCGCGACGGCTGAAGCGATATGGCTTGCTGGCGCCACGGCGGTGTTGGTGGATATCGATCCCGACACCTGCAACATTGATCCGAAGCTTGTCGAAGCGGCGATTTCGCCGCGAACGAAGGCGATTATTCCCGTCCATCTTTACGGCCAGTCGGCTGAAATGCGGGCCTTGGCCAAGATTGCGAAGGCGCACGATCTTTACGTGATCGAGGACTGCGCTCAAGCGCTGGGCGCGCGCGGCGACGACTTTGAGTTTGGCGGGTTGAGCAACGCCGTGTGCACCAGCTTCATCATCCAAAAAAACCTGGGCTGCTTTGGGGACGGCGGAGCTGTAATCACCAACGATTCTGGTCTCGCTACCGAGATTCGCAAACTTCGGAACCACGGATCGCTTGAGCGCTCTCACCACAGCATGGGTTACAACAGCCGGTTGGACGAGATCCACGCGGCCGTGCTCAGCGTGAAGCTTAAACACCTTGACGAATGGAGCGACCTTCGCCGCGAGCGCGCCAAGCAATACGATTCCGGGCTTGCCGGGACTTCACTGAAACTGCCGACTGTCCGCCCTGGTTTCCGGCACGTTTTCCATCTTTACGTCGTTGAAACCGAAGATCGGGATCAATTGCAAGCCTATCTGAAATCCAAAGGCATTATTGCGCAGACTCATTACCCCATTGCGATTCACCAGCAGGAAGGATATCCCTGGGGCCGCTCTGCCCGAATTTCGGGCTCGCTTGAGCACACGGAACGTTCTGCCGCGCGGGTTCTCTCGCTTCCCATGTTTCCGGAATTGACGGTGGAAGAAGTGGATGCGGTGATTGAGGCGATCCAGAGCTGGGAGAAATCGCGCACGGCCGCAGCCGGGTCGGCAAGCCGGTAACTTCTGATCAGCATCGACGCCGTGCTCACCTGTGCGGGAGTCCTTGCGCCCCTTTGGGCGGCGGAGGGTGCCGCGGTGTGCGAATGTTTTCTGTGGAGGAACAGTAAGAATGAGCGCAGGCCAAAAGTACAGGGTGGTTGTAGTGGGTTTGGGAAAGCGCGGAATGCACCACGCCCAGGCTTTCCAGGATAACGACCGGTTCGAGATCGCGGGGCTTTGCGACATTGACCCCGCTCGCCTGGAAGCCGCGGCAAAGCAGTTTGGCCAGCCTAAGACCAGCACGGACGCGGGAAGCCTTCTTAAAAGCGTTCGGCCGGACGTCTTCTGCTTTTGCACGCTGCCCCAGTTGCGCCTGGAACTGATCAGGCTGGGCGTGGACTCCGGCGCGCGCCTGATCGCGTTTGAGAAGCCGGTCGCCCTCTCGATGAACGAGGGCCTGGAGGTTATGGACGCCGTGCGGAAGGCCCATGTGAAAACCGTGGTCAGCCACCAGCACCGTTACGGCGACCACTACAAGAAGGTCAAGGAAATCATCGCGAGCGGAGCCATCGGGCGCGTGCACACCGTTTACGGGACGGCCAGCGGCTGGATGATGCACATGGCGACGCACTTGATTGACTACATGCGCTGGTTCAACGACAACGCGGATGCGGAATGGGTGGTGGGCCAGGCTTCCGGTAAGGAAAAGCTCAAGGATAACCATCCTTCACCGGACTACATCGCGGGCCTCATCCAGTTCGTGAATGGTGTTCGGGGAATTGTCGAAAGCGGCGACGGCGCTCCGGACGTGCCGGAGGTCGATTACTGGTGGCGGAAGTGCCGGATTGGCGCGCAGGGCACGGAAGGCTTTGCGGAAGTCCTGACGGGCGGCGGATGGCGGGCCATCACAAAAGATTCCAACGGGGTGATCTCCGGGCCCGGCTGCATGGATTACGCGCACGACATGCCGCCGTACGTGCAGGAAATCGCCGACTGGCTGGACGATCCTGAAAAGATTCACCCCTGCAACGGCGAGAGCGCTTTCAAAGGATTTGAAATCATGATGGCGATGTGCCGGTCCGCCGTCGAGCGCGGCAAAATCAAGCTTCCGCTCGGGCCGGGCGAGCCCGAGCTCGACGCCCTCGCAAAAACCTTGCCCGGCTAATTCCAGCTTCTCGTGGCGCGTTAGTCGGACGGAATCTCAACGTCAACTCCGCGCCACTCAGCAGACAGATAGGCGCTATACAAGACGGCGATCGTATCGCGCGCCAAGGCGCCGTTTGCCAGGGGCTCGCGATGGTCCGATTCATTTCCTAGCCGTACGGGTCGGGTTGAAATATAATTGTTGGCAAGGATGGGAAACGCTGTTCTCTCCTTCCGCCAGAGTACCATCGAGCGTGAAAAGATTCGTTGAAGTTAACTTTGCAGAACGTGAGGCTAGGAGCGATGAGTGTGCTGAATATCTTCAGAAGAATCGACAGAAGGTTCTGGTTTATTTGCCATAACTGTCTAATGCGAACGAACCACGATACCGTGCAGTCGGTGTTTTACTCCGAGAACCCGCAGGTCAATTTGATGGGCCGGCCCACGATGCTCTGTCCACGCTGCAACGACGCCAACACCCGCTCGTTCCAAGAGTTGAAAGAAGAGGGCTCCCAGTCCGCCCTTTGGGGGCTGGAGCGCCTGGTCAGGAAATACCCGCGAAGCCGGTTCAAAGTGCGGCGGGCGGCGGAAACAACCAAAGCGGCCTCGTAAGAGCCTTCCCGGAGGTTTTGGGCGCTGCCGCGTTTGCCGCGTGAGCAAGGCGCAATCAATCCTAAAAGCTACTTTGCAAAAAGGCCGGTCTTCTGACGTGGGCGCGCTCATCGTCAGGGCTGGCTGCCCGCGTCATCCGAAAGCGCCTTCAGGAGGGTGTCGCGGATGGCTTGTTTATTTGCCTCCTCAAGCTTCCGGTTCCCCTTTGTGAGATAGAAAACGTCGATGGCCTTCTCGCCTTGCGTTTCGATGAGGGCGACCGTAATGTCGAATCCGAAGTCCGATAACAAGGAGCCGACTTGGTAGAGCAGTCCTGGCCGGTCCCGGGTTACCAATTCAAGCAGGGTGCAGTGCGTTGAAGAGTTGTCGTCAAAGCGGATTTCAGTGGGAACCTTGAGTTTGGAGCGCGTGAATTGTCGGGCTCCCATCCGTCCCTTGATCAGTTCCTGGAGGTTTTGAGCGCCCGCGAGCACGTCAACGACGGTTTTCCTCATGCGGTCTTGCTCGGGCGGATTCAGGTCCAGCGTGTGAAAGAGGTCGTCAAAACGGAAGCAGTCTAGAGCGATTCCTGCCCGGTTTGCAAAGGCATCGGCCGCGATGATGTTCATTCCCCAGGCCGCCAGGGTTCCCGTGATCTGCGTAAATAGATAGGGCCGGTCGTGCGTCAGGACGAGCAGCTCCCAGGAGTGGTTCCTGTTTCGCAGAACCGTCTGGATCGGGTTTTGCAGCAGATCTTCCGACATCCGCCGGTGGAGGTCGATGTCCTCATAGCGGTAGGTTCGAAGGTAACGCTTAGGGAAGCCTTCGAGGAAGGATCTCAAGTTTCCCGGAACCGGCCCGGTTTCATCGAGCGCGGCACCCTGCGCTTTGGCAGAAAGCGCTTCCTCGGGACTGTGGATTCTTTCGCTGTCCAGGCTGCGGGCCAGTGCGTTGGAGGTCGCGGTGTAGAGTCTCCAGAGCATTTCAGCCTTCCAGGGAGTGAGGGCCTCGGGGTTGACCGATTTGATGTCGCTGTAGGTTAAAAGGCAGAGCATCTTCAGCCGTTCCTCGGAGCCGACAATCTCCGCCATGCGATGAACCGTGGCAGGATCAAAAATGTCGCGGCGCAGAAAGGCCGTCGACATTTCCAGATGGTTGCGGATCAGGAATCGAACGGTTTCACTCTCTTCCGGTTTTGCGTCGAGGCGGGCGAAAATCCGCTCAACGGCCTCCAGACTTCCTTCCACATGGTTGGGCGCCGCCATCCCCTTGCCGGCGTCGTGAAAGAGCAGCGAGAAGACGAGCAGTTGCGGCCTTTCGAGTTCTGTCAGGATTTCGCGGTACTTTCCGTCCCATTCGCTTTTCGCTTCGCGGAGCGCGTTCAAGTTCTCTATGGTCATGAACGAATGCTCGTCCACCGTGTAGCGGTGATAAAAGTCGCGGATCACCAGCGCGTCAATGGCGCGAAACTCCGGGAAAAGAAGGTCAAGCCATCCGAGGCGGTGCATCGCCCGAAGCGCTTTGGCCGCGTGCGGCAGTGAAAGGATCTGGCAGAAGGCCCGCCAGAAACCCGGGCCCAGCCGGGCGTTCGCCGAATCGGAGGCAAGGGCTTTTGTGGCTCCGCGCTCGGCTTCGCGGCTCAACTCCAATCCGTGCCGCGCGACAAACTCAAACAGCCGCAGAAAGTAGTTCTGGTCGCGTGCGGCGGCGGGCAGACGAAGATAGATTTTTCCGCTCACGGCCGAGAAATCGAGGTTCGAAACGCGGGATTTCCAGTCCTGGTAGAGACCGTAAAGGGCCAGCCGGGCAGGCTGTGTTTCTCGGGTGATTTCAGTCGTCAGGCGATCGATTGAGCGGGCGTGGCGAAAGTAGATTCTCATCCAGTCCTCGGGCGGAACGGGCTGGCCGAGGGGAGTCCCGACGCCCTTGGCCGCCGCCTCTTCCTGCAACTCGTAGGTCAGACGGTTATCGTCCCGGTCCTGCTGGTAGTGAAGGAAGCAGCGGACGGAGGCGAGGGACTGGAAAGCCTGCTTGGCCGGTTCGAGATACCGATCGGGCCAAAGAGTCTCGGGAGAGGCCCAGCGCTGTTGTTTCTCAAGTTCCGAAATAATCGTCAGCCAGCGGGCGACGTGAAGATCGCGGAGTCCTCCGGGAGCTTCCTTGAGATTCGGTTCCAGATGAAAAACGGTGCCTTGATATTTCAGGTGCCGCTCTCGGGTCATCTTGATGAGGTCGTTGATGAGGGTTTGGCCCTCTTTGCCGATCAGGCGCGGCAGGTTGGTGTTGCGAAGCTGTTCAAACAGGTTGTCGCCGCCCGCGATGTAACGAAGGTCCATCAGGGCAACGTTGAATTCCAGGTTGTCCCGGAAAAGGCTGTTGCACTCGACGAGCGTATGGCAGGTTTGGGCTGCGCGCAGGCCCATGTCCCAAAGGCGACAAACGAATTCAGCAATGGCTTTGCGATAGTCGGCAAGCGTCGCGTCCTGGTCGGAAATAAACAAGAGGTCGATGTCGGAGCAGGGGAACAGTTCACTCCGTCCGTACCCGCCGAGGGCAACCAGGCATAGGTTGTCAGGGCCGTTTGGCTGCTGGGAAATGGTGGCCTGAAAGAGTTCTGAGAGGAGATGGTCCACCACTTGCGAGCGTTCCGTCGCAGCGGTTAGGCCGTCGCCGGAAGCCCCGAAGGCTTCCCGGATACGCCGGGATTCCGCCGCGTAGAAATCCGGCAGAGCCATCTTTTGATCTGAGACCGACATCCGCCAGCGCCTTAGTTGGGAGATTGGGCCGGCGGGAGGGCCGCTGGAGTTATGGTTCGCTTGGCGATCCCGCCCGCTGTAAGTCAAGCAACCAAGAAAGCTTGTAAACTTAGATTATAGGGGTTCTGCTACGGCGGATAAAATGAAATCTGTTTATAGAGGAAATAAACAAGACCATGGTGATCGCCCCATGCCGAATGCGGGACCGGGCCGGCGGGAGAAGCGAACTAGCCGACCGCCGCTTCTACGCGGTTATGGCCGGACTTCTTCGCCTCTGCCAGGGCGGCTTCGGCGGACGAGATCAGCAGATGGGCTTGTTTTTCATCATTTCCAACCGCTACGCCCAGGCTGACCGTAATGGGCAGAGGCCCTTCAAAAGTCTCGATAGGCTGCTGGCTCGTACGCGACCGCAACCTTTCAGCCTGGCACAAGGCTCCCGGCTGGTCGCACGCCGGAGACACAATAATGAATTGGCCGCCACCATATCTTCCCATGGAGTCGTAAAGCCGGATGCACCCTCGCATTCTCCGGCTGGCCTCGCGCAACACCGCGTCGCCGGCGAGGTGGCCGTATTGGAGGTTGATCTGCCTCAAGTGGTCGATGTCCGCCATGACCAGCGCTATCGTTGACCTTTGCCGCCGGGAGCGGTGCAATTCCCGGTGAAGGATCTCCAGAATCGAGGATCGGTTCCATAGGCCCGTGAGGGGATCGAGAGTCGATTCAATGTTCAGGGTCTTTTGCACGGACCGCAGTTGTTCTTCCAAGTCAACGATTCGCTTCGCGGCGCGCAAACGCGCCTTTAGTTCCTGGGCGGCAAACGGTTTGGCCAGGTAGTCGTCCGCGCCGGCTCGGAAGCCCCCGTCCATGTCCTCCTTTTCCTGCTTGGCCGTTAACAAAAGAATATACGTGGGCGACCCGTTCTCGCCCTGCCGGATCTTCCGACAAACTTGGACGCCGTCCATCCCAGGCATCATCCAGTCGAGAATGGCGAGCTTGGGATGCTCCTTCTGCTGCATCAATTGCCAGGCTTCCTCGCCGTTGGACGTTACGGTGACGTCGTATCCCCATTTGTTGAGGAGAATTTCCAGCAATCGGCGGCTGATCGGTTCGTCGTCAGCGATCAGAACGTTCATCCTGTGACCTCGCTCTTTCTGGTTTCAATGGCGGCGAGAACGCGCTCGATTTCTCTCTCGAGACTTTGGAAAGCTTCTTCGGCGTTGGGCAAGTCGTTCTTGCGCGCCATCTGTTCCAGCCGCTGTGCGGCCTTGAAGGCCTGGCTGGCTCCAAAGTTGCTTACCGATCCCTTTAAGGTATGGGCTCCACGCTCGATTCCGGACGGGTCTTTTTGCCGGACGGCCCGCCGAATGCTTTCGAGCAGGCGTGGCGTCTCTTGCGCAAACAATCTGAGAAGCTCGCAAAGGAGTTCGCGGTCGCCATCAATCCGGGAGAGGCCCTGGCTCCAGTCGATGACAGGCGAGGGATCTTCCGTTGAAGCCGCCTCGGGCCGGCCGTCTTCGGTGTCCGGCAGAATGCCCTCAATCACTTTGATAAGTTCCTGGGCTCGAACCGGCTTGGGGATGTAACCATCCATCCCGGCGGCCAGAAAGCGTGTTCGGTCGCCCTTCATGGCGTGCGCCGTCATGGCGACAATGGGCAGGTGGGTGCCGGTTTCCCGTTCTTTTTTTCTAATGCTCGCGGTTGCCGCCAGCCCGTCCATGCCGGGCATCTGCACATCCATTAGGACTACGTCAAAGGCATTGACACCCGAAGCTTCAAGGATGGCCACGGCTTCCCGGCCGTCGCGGACCGCCGTCACGGTATGGCCGGATTTTTTCAGAATGCGCTCGGCCAGTTCACGGTTAACAAGGTCATCCTCGGCCAGCAGGATGCGGAGCTTTTTCGACCGCTCACGCAGGGTGTGGCGCGTGATCAGTTCAGCGTTTTGCTGGGGGGTGGAACGCGGGCCCAGGGCAAGAAGCACGGCCTGCAGCAGGTCCACTTCCTTGATGGGTTTATGGAGGTAGGCGGCGATGCCGAGTTCGCGGCAGCGGACCGCGTCTCCGCGCCGTCCCGCCGAGGTCAGCATCATGATCGTCGCGCCGGAGAGCGTGGGGTCTTGCTTGATTCTTTCCGCGACGCTGAAACCGTCGAGGTCCGGCATTTGAGCGTCGATGAGCACCAGGGGAAACGGCCTTCCGATGTCTCTCGCCCGCTCCATCGCGGCCAAGCCTGTCCAGCCGCCGTCCGCCATGGCCGGCTTCATGCCCCAGGTGGCCAGCATGCCTTCAAGAATCCGGCGGTTGGTTGCATTGTCGTCAATCACCAGGGTGGCCAGGCCCTGGAGACGGGCGGCCTTTGCCGGAACGACGTTTTCGCCTTTCGACTTCGAGGGGCCCAAATGCGCCGTAAAATAAAAGCTGCTGCCCTTTCCCACTTCGCTTTCGACCCAGAGGCGTCCGCCCATCAACTCGACCAGTTGAAAGCAGATCGTAAGGCCCAGCCCGGTCCCTCCGTGCCGGCGGGTGGCTGAGCTGTCAGCCTGTGCGAAGGGCGCAAAGATCAGATCGTGCTTTTCGGAAGGGATGCCGATGCCGGTATCTGCGACCCTAAACAGCAGGCAAAGGTTTTCTGGGGTTTCAGACTCCAGCCTGACGTAGAGTACGACTTCTCCCTGATCGGTGAATTTGATGGCGTTGTTGACCAGGTTCACGACAATCTGCCGGAGGCGCGTGGGATCGCCCTCCACCCGATGCGGCACTTTGGAATCGACGTGCAGGGCTATTTCCAAGCCTTTTTGATGGGCGCGGAGGGAAAGGGTTTTTAGCGTGTCGCCTAACGCGTCGCGCAGGTCAAAATCCACGGGATTGAGGTCGAGCCTGCCGGCCTCGATCTTGGAGAAATCCAGAATATCGTTGATCACCGTCAGCAGGGACTCCCCTGAGGTTTTCACCATGGTCAGGTACTCGTGCTGCTCTTCCGTCAGATCGGTGCTCAGGGTGAGTTCCGTCATGCCCAGAATGCCGTTCAAGGGGGTACGGATTTCGTGGCTCATGTTTGCCAGGAACTCGCTTTTGGCGCGATTCGCCAGCTCCGCTGCTTCGCGGGCTTTTTGCTGTTCCTCTTCGGCGCGCTTGCGCGCGGTGATGTCGCGGAGCAGGAGCACCTGGCAGCGCACGGCGCCCTGGCTGTTGACGATGTTAATGACGGAAAGATCGGCCGCCACTTCGGCGCCGGAGCGTGTCCGCACGCTGGTCTCGCCCCGAAAAGAATTGCCGCTTGAAAGTTCTTCGCGAATGCGCCCGAACAGTTCCTCTCCCAGAATCGCGGACGGGGTTGAGCTTCGGATTTCTTCGTCGGAAAATCCCAGCAGCTTTCGATGGACGGTATTTTGCTCAATCAGATATCCCTGGGGATTGAAAACCGCAACCGCGTCTGTTGTATTGGCGAAGATGTGCTTGAATAACTTCAGCTTTTCCTCCGCCTGTTTCCGTTCGGTAATATCCAGGAAAGAGACGACGGCGCCCATGATCGTTGCATCCTGATGGATTGGGTACGACCAGTACTCAACGGGAAAACTGCTTCCATCCCGCCGCCAAAAGACCTCGCTTTCGCAATGGGTTCGGGCTCCCCGCGTGTGGGCCTCGTAAATCCGGCATTCCGCGGCCGGGTAAGGGGCGCCCTCCGGCCGAGTGTGGTGGATGAGAGCGTGGATCTTCTTGCCGAGAAGGTCGCTGGAACTCGCATATCCGAAAAGCCGGACTGCGGCTGCATTACAGAACGTGCAGTTGCCGTTCAGGTCCAGTCCGTAGATTCCTTCGGCGGTGGACTCGAGGAGAAGGCGGACCCGTTCCGCGCTCTTCTTGATGATTGCTTCAGCTTCTTCCCGCTCGGCAATGTCGCGCGCGATCCCCTGCACGCCGATGGGCGTCCCGTTTTCATAAATGAGGCGGCTGTTGACTTCGAGTGGTACGCGGCGGCCGTCTTTCCTGCAGACCTCCAGATAGGTGGTGTTTGGCGCGCCGTTCTGCAGTTTGCGGTTGAGGGTCTTTTGCGCCAGCTCCCGGTAATCTTCGGCGATGAACTGCATAATCCCGGTTCCGAGGGCTTCGTTGCGGGTGAATCCGGTGAGTTTTTCGGCCGCCTTGTTGATGGAAGTTACTTTTCCATCCAGGTCCAGGGTGAAGATGATGTCATAGGCGTTTTCGAAAAGTTCCTCATACTTTTCTTTGAGCGCGACTTCGCGCCGCGCCCACTCCTGAAGGAGTTTTGTTTGCGTGCGGACGCGCCGCCGTAGAATTCCGGCCCAGAGTGTTGAAAGGAGGATCAGAACAGCTGCAAACGCCAGCGTGCCGATCCAGTGTCCAATCGCCCACCCGAACGGTTCGCGAACAGCGTCTAGGGCATAGGTCAGGACGGGCAATCCTAAACAGGCGCCGGTTAATGCCGTGCGGACTGTGATCTCGCAGCCGTGAATCCAGCCGCCAGGTGGAGTTCCGGGATGGCTCCCGCTGCCGCCAACGGTTGCGGCTGAAAAGAGGCATGCGCAGACGGCGGTCTCCGTAAAAGGCGAACCGGGAGAATTCCGGCCGATCGATTGCATCCTCCGTTTTTCTGTAAGGTTTCTACTCAAGCTGGCCTTTGACTTTTTCGTAGCAGTCGGGACAGATGCCGTGGCTGAATTCGGCCTCGGTGTGGTCACTGATGTAAGTTTCAACCTGCTGCCAATAGTCTTTGTCGTTGCGAATGCGCTTGCAGTACATGCAAATGGGCAGCAACCCCCGTAGTTGCTTGACCTGATTCAAGGCGAACTCGAGCTCGCGCACGCGTTCGGCCAGTCTGTTTTGTAGCTCCAGAACGCGCGCTCCGACGCCCACGCGGGCGCGCAGTTCAGCGTGATGGAAGGGCTTGGTCACATAGTCATTAGCTCCGGCCTCGAGTCCCGAAACCACGTCCATCTGATCGGTCCGCGCCGTGAGCAGGATGAGATACATGACCGGCTCCCGTAACTGGCTGCGGATTTTGCGGCATATCGTGGTCCCGTCCATTCCCGGCATCATCCAGTCAAGAACGGCCATTTGGGGAGGGGAGGGTTCTGTAAGGGCACTCCAGGCTTCGTTGCCGTCTTTGGCCACAAGAACCTGGTAGCCCCATTTTTGGAGCGACCCTTCAAGCACTCGCAGGGAAACCAGATCGTCATCTGCCACGAGAATTCGCAAATCCCGGGTTTGGGGATCATGCGTTGGCTTGGATTTCTCAGACATGGTTGCTCCACACGCCATGGCTCCGATCAATTGTGCCGTGCTTTTTTGATTGCCTGGGACAGGGTCTCGAGCGTGTAGGGCTTTCCTAAAAAGTCCGCTCCGCACGCTTCCTCAACCTGGCGCTTGACGTGTTCGGAACTATAGCCGGAGGAAAGGATGACCTTGACCCCCGGATTAATGTCCCGCAACAAGCCGTAAGTCTCGAGCCCGCTGATGTCCGGCATGATCATGTCGAGAAGAACGCAAATGATGTTTTGAAACTGCTTGGAATAGATTTCGCACGCAAGCCTTCCGGTTTCCGCACATAGGACTTTGTAGCCAATACGGGTCAACCCTTTTTCCAAAAAGTCCAGAACCCGGGGCTCGTCATCCACCACCAGGACTGTGCCCCGGCCCCTGACAAGCTGGTTGGAGTGGGTTTTAGGGCGGGAAGGTTCTGGGGTGGCGGCGGGCAGGTAAAGAGCAAGCTCCGTTCCCTCGGACGGAGCGCTGGCCGCCGAGATGAACCCTCCGGCTTCGTTGATAATTCTTTCCACCATCGTCAGGCCCAATCCGGCGTTCTGGCCTGCGGCTTTGGTGGTAAAGAGGGGTTTGCACATATGTTCCATAACCTGCGGGCTCATTCCCACGCCCGTGTCTCGAACCGCGATGCGCACGTAGGCGCCCGCGGTGCAGGGAGCCGGCAGCCGGGGATCGTTTTCGGCAAAAGTTTCCGTGGTTGCCTCAACCGCGAGCGTGCCGCCCGCCGGCATGGCGTCTCGGGCATTCAGGCAAAGGTTCAGGATGGCCTGTTCAAAGCGTCCGCGGAACCCCCGGATGTAGGGCTCCTGCGCTTCCACCAGATGTTCCACCCGGATCTTCCGGTCAAAAGTTCGGGTGATGATATTGATGACCGAATTCACAAGTTCGGCGACGTCGACGGGTTCGGCGTGGGCTTCGTCATTGCGGGCGGCGTCCAGAAGCTCATGGGCCAGCCCCGCCGCGCCCGAGGCGGACACGGCGATGATCTTGAGGGGTTCGTGCAAAGGATCTCCCGGGGACAGGCGCAGCAGGGCCAGAGAGGCAAAACCCATGATGACTTCGAGCGCGTTGTTGAAGTCGTGGGCGACTCCGCCCGCCAGCATTCCAAGCGTTTGGATCTTCTGTGCCTGAAGCAGTTCGCTTTCCAAACGGTCCCGGGCTTCCTCCGCCTGTTTCATGGCGTTTCTGTCTGTGACAAGCACCAGGAGAGCCGCGGGCTTGCCGTGGGCGTCAGGGACAACGGACAAGCTTGTGGAGCACCAGACAACTTCCCCGGAGTTGCGGAGATAGCGGTGCAGGGGAAGTCCCCGAGGCGGGTTTTGACCGCTTGTCTGTTCCACGACTTTCCGCCACATGCTGCGCTCGTCTTCCGGAACCAGCTCCGCGAGTTGTTTCCCGGCAAGACCGGCGGGCAAATAGCCGAGCAGTTCCGCCAGGGCCTGATTCGCTGTCTTGATGGTTCCGTCCAAGGCGGCCAGAGCCACTCCAAAGTGTTTCTGTTCAAACATCGATTCCAGAATGGGATTCTCTTTTGGGGAGGTGTCGTCGTGTTTGATTCGCTCGAGGGCGAGAGAAGCGAGCAGCGCGAATCGGTCGATTAAGTCCCAGCACGCCGCGTCGATGGCGCTGCTTTCATACGTGTGAATGCAGAGGACTCCGTGCACCTTGCCCCGCAGGATAAGGGGAACGGCGTACAAGGACTTGATTCTTGCACCTTCCGCATGAACCTGATCCTGGCGGCAGTCGGCGAGATAAACCGGTTTGCGGGTTTTGGCCGCCTGCCGCAGCGGGGACAGGCCCAGCCTGCTGAACGGTGTGATCGCAGGCGAGATCACGGGCTTGCTTTGGCCGACACATCGGAAGGTCCGGCCTTGGGCGGAAGTTGAATAGAGCGCCGAGTAAGCAAACCACATGTGCTCGGTGAGAAGCACCAGAATTTTCCGGAGCGCTTCCGAAGCATCCTCCGCCTTTTCCATTATGGTGGCGCCCCGCAGGAGAAGGTCCTGAAAATCGGTGCCGGGTGCTTTGCGGCTGAGCGTGGCGTTGGGAGCGCCTTGGGGTTCAAGCTTGAGCTGGCATTTGGGTTTCATCTGGGGTCCATTCCTAATGGTTCTGTTGGATCGCCGATTGATGCGGCCGGTTGTTCATGGCCAAGGCCTCGTTCGACTTCCGAATGTTTCGCATAGTCTGCGGGCGCGCAGCTTTTGTGGCTCATCACTCCGGTCCCGATAGCGACGGGAAATAAGATGCCAACCGTCAGCGAGAAAATCCCGCAAACCTTTCCTTTACTGGAAGTTCGGCATTGCGGCTGGAAACTTGAACGGCTTGAAAACATCCCGGGCGGAATTCTGTTGCGGAGCGCCCGGTTGCGGCCAGCCTGAGACGGCGGGAAGGAGGTCCTATTCCCAGCGGCCGCGCGCATCCAAGGCTGCCGTGATTGGATTCGCGGGTTCGAGAAGAGCTAAAATAGTAGACAACTTGTCCAGTTCATGTTGAGGAGGTTCTGATGGCCAACACGCTTTCGACCATGCAACCGCTGGGAACCGTCGCGCCCGATTTCCGGCTGCCGGATTCCGCGGGCAACAAGGTGGCGCTCGACGATTTCAAAGGCGCTTCGGCGCTCCTGGTGGTCTTCATGTGCAATCATTGTCCGTTTGTGCAGCACGTTCTGCCGGAGTTCGCGCGGCTTGCCAAGGAGTATCAATCCCGCGGCTTGGCGATTGTCGGGATCAGTTCGAATGACGTTCTAAGTTACCCCGACGACGGTCCGGCCAAGATGGCGGAGTTGAGCGAGGCCAGGGGCCTGACGTTCCCCTACCTTTTCGACGAAAGCCAGGAAGTGGCAAGAGCCTATGGCGCCGCCTGCACGCCGGATTTCTATCTCTTTGATGGAAGCCGCCATCTTGTTTACCGCGGCCAGATGGACGATAGCCGGCCGGGAAGCAACCGGCCTGTTACCGGAGCCGATTTGCGCGCGGCGCTTGATGCGGTGCTTGCCGGACGGCCGGTTTCCCATGACCAAAAGCCCAGCTTGGGGTGCAACATCAAGTGGAAGCCCGGCAATGAGCCGGAGTATTTCAGCCGGTGAACGGCCTTCCGCGGGGGCCTCTGATTTTTATTCGGACAAAAAGGCGAGGGCCGGTCTGGCGGCTCAGGGAATAAATTGCAGCCACGCTGTCTGGTTGGTGGTGACGTCCTGGACTTGAACAGCCGTCGAAGTGATTTGCAGTAACCGGAAGCGGTTTTCGAATGTTTCTCCCGGGGGAACAACGTAGACACCCAAGTTGTCGCCCATGATGGCCTCAGGCCCTATGCCGGCCTTTTGAACGTACCCGAGGGCCCTGAGGCTCAAAAGGGAAGTGCTGCCTGCTGGTGGGGCAGCGAGAGCTTGCGCCGCGGGCATGGGGGGCGTGTCCTGGGGCGCCGAGACCCTGACGTTGGGGCTCGAATGCCGGAACTCAAAGGGATTCCTGATCAGCGCGCCAGGGGCCGGGCGAGGTTTCAGTTCAATGCGGATGCCGGGTTGCTGGGCATGCACGTCGAACATGGGAGAACCCTCCAGGTCCGCCACGATGCGCACCACGGATGGGCCGCCCTGCCGCCATTGCCCAATCCGGACTCGCTTTAGGACGGGCGATTCGGCCGGATAAACTTCCCGCCGGCTGGCGTTCCGCGCGTCCTTCAAATCCACCACCAGGCGGAGCGGATTCACAAGCTGGAAAACGCGGTAGGGAACTGATTCTGAACTCGCGATATCCACCAGGGTTTCTCCATCGGCGTTGGGCTTGATGGCGATCCCGTAAACCTCGGCCAACTTTTCCGGCGTCCGGCGCCCGACCGGGCGGGGCGCGTTGTTCACCAGAGGAACCAGGTGGTCGTGCGGCGGAAGCGCCGGAGTTGTCAGGCTGGCGGACAAATCCGCGAATTGATGAACAGGGAATTCCGACCCAGGAGAGTAATTCCTGGCGGCGGGGCGGAGTGGGTCCTCTGGCCGCCTGCGCGGGCGGCTGGTGGCGCGTTCAGCCTCAGCTTCAGAGGCGCGAGGCTTCAACTCAACCCGCACTCCCCATGGCTGGCGATGGATTTCAAGCTCGGGGGAGCCATTGAGGTCCGCCACAACTCGAACCACGGCCGGGCGGGTGGCGCGCCACTGGCCGACGCGCACCCTGGCTAATGCGGCCGACTGTGCCTGGTAGCGTTCCCGCGGGACGGCGTTGCGGGCGCCTTCAAAATCCACCACCAGGCGGCTGGGATGGCCAAGCTTCATGATGTGGTAAGGAATGCCCCGGCTTGTCGCAATATCGACCGTGGCGGCGCCGTTCGGCTCCGGGTGGATGGTGACACCGCAGACTGCCGGCAAGGCACGCGGCGCGCTCGATGCCGCGCTTGTGTCCGCCATTGCGGAGCTGGCGCGGGCCTGAGCGCACTCGGCAGGCGCTGGTTGGGCTTGCAGCCTTTCCGCCAGGCATAAGGGGAGAACAGCCAGGAGGCCAACGGAAACCATCTTGAGCGCTTTTGAAAGCATGTGCGGTTCCGGAACTTAGGCGAACTACCGGATGTCTGGGAGACGGCAACTTGCCCCAATATACCGGGCGCTATTGGGCATGTCAAGAGGACAGCGGGTTTGGAGCCGTAGCGGTGAACTTGGCTTGCCAAAAGAAGGCTTAAAGCCGCTGCCGCATTTTTGGTTGTTTTTCCCTATCCTTTAATTTCAATAACTTGGCTGCGCAGTCAGGATCCCCGTTTTAGCTTTGTTTTTCAGGGCTTCATGTGTTTTCAACAACTTAGCTAGCTTTGTTTTAGCTTCGTTTTCGGTTCGTTTTGGCTGTTTTTTCCACAGCCCGCTTTTGTTTTCAACAACTTCCTAGCTTCGTTTTTGAAAAAAAGAATTCTTTTTTTCTGCCCGCCAGTAGCGCCGGCTTTACGCCGGCGTTTTGTGGGGTTAACTTGCCGCTACGATTCCTCATCTCCGCTTGCTGCATGTTGTTCCCTAGGGCCTGCCGCAGGTTGTCGAGGTCTGGACTTTCACGCTCGATGCGCTGCGGCCCGCGCAAGAAAACAGCCTAGCACAGTAGCCTCTATTTGTCAAGGATTATTTTCGGGCGTGGTAAGTGCGATGAAAAAGGGCGCGCCGGCTGGCGCAGAGCGTCGCCGTCCACGCTCTGCGAATTCCCGAAGGGAACAGCGCGCGACAGGCGGATGGGCATGGAACGTTCGCGGCGCGAAATCGCAGATCGCAATGATGAGCTAGCTGCGCCAGCCACGAAAGGAGAACAGTCGCGTCACGCGTCATTCTGAGGCCGGTCTTTGGCCGAAAGCCTGCCCTGAGCGCAGCCGCGCACCGTACGGTGCATGGCGCAGCGAAGGGAATCTGCTTCTCCGTACCAGCCCTCGCTCAGGTCCGCCCACGTTGCATTCTTTGCCTCGATCAGCGCGATCTTCTTTGACCGCCCCAGCCCTTAATCTGCTTTTCCCGCTGAATAGCGTCGCGGATGCGTCCCCATGTCTCGAAATAGACGAGCCGTTCGATGCGGTAGCGGTCGGAAAAACCAGGGGCGAGGTGGCGTTTGTGCTCCGCCACGCGCCGTTCAAGGTTGTTCGTGACGCCGGTGTAGAGTGTGCGCGAGCGGCTCGCCATGACGTAAACGTAGGAGGTTTTCACGCGCAGAATGTAACACAGATCAGCCGCAGGGAGAAAAGCAGATTCTTCGTCCCGACAAATTACGTCGGGCCTCAGAATGACGTATGCGAACGGTCGTCGATGCTAAGCGGAAGCCCCTCGCCGTCATTCCGACCCTCTTCCCCTCCGTCGTTCCAACCCTCCCCCTTGCGTCATTCCGAGGCTTTCGCTTCGTCATTCCGAGCGTAGCGAGGAATCTGCTTTGTTCGTTTTTGCGAAGCGACAGCAGATGCTTCGCGGAGTTTACCGTGAGCCCAAAAGCAGCAAAAGCAGATTCCTCGCTACGCTCGGAATGACGGCCTGGGCGACTGGGAGTGGAATCACGGCAAAAGAAGAGTCGCGTCACGCGCCATCATGAGGAACGGCAACGGCCCCCCACGTCATTCCAAGGCCGGTTCTATGGCCGAGGAATGTGCTTTTCGGCCTCGGATTACCGCCGCGCCTCACAACCATTACACTTCAATGTCTGATGTGCCGCACACGCGTCATTCTGAGGAACGACAACCGCCGCACACGTCATTCTGAGGCCGGTTTTTGGCCGAAGAATCTGCTTTTGCGTACCAGTCTCTTATCCTGAAAAAACGAACGAAGCAGATTCCTCTCCCGCTCTGCGGGCTCGGAATGACGGGCCAAGCGCGTAGCGCAGACTTCGTGCTGTTCGAAGTCTGCGGCTTTTCCAATGGATTCGGCGAAAGCCCGAAGCCCTTAAGACCTAGGCTGCGCTTGCTGCTAACCGTGCTGAGCAGCTAGTCTTAACCTTTCGGCATCGGCCCATGCGAAGAGTTTTTCCACGGCCGGCACGTACTTCGTGACTTCGGTGCTCGTTATTGTTACATCTCTTCCATCCTCGCGGTAGAAGGGGTCGCCTTTGTGCACTGCTTTGCCTCGTGCACCATATAGCTGAAGCACCATTCTACGGGCGTCCGGATCAAACTCTTTGAACGGCTTGCATCCCAGCTTTTCCAGAACCCTGAACCCGTCCTCGAACTTGATTCGTATAAACTGCTCGTATAGCCGCTGAAATTCTTCGTTTCTTCTGCGAACGACATCCTGAGTGAGAGAGTAAATCTCCACCTCACAGGATACACCGAGTCCCGCGACTGCTTGGGTGACGTTACGTTCGGCGATATCGAGCAGCGCATCGCAGAAGAACAGGTTGGACGCGCTGGGTCGCTGCCCAAGAGCAAGCTTGTTCCCAATTTGGGCCCATGTCGCGGCGTTAAGCTCCGCGCCGTAAATAAATCCCCGTCCCATGCCGCCAGTGTGGCGGGGCTTTCCTTTTCCGAACTCTCCTACATACATAATGTACTTGTCGTTCTTAACTGCCCGCCTGCTCCGGCCAATCCAATACTGCCGTGTGAGAACTCGTACCCAGGAAACGAACTCGTGCAAGGCAGTCAGCGCCGCATCGCGCGTTAGGTTGTAGGGATCCCCTCCACTGACCTGAGCCAGCGGTGTTACTCCAATTTTCACGAGGGTTGTCCCAGATAGGTCCCGGCCCACCTCGAACGCGAACCTCTCAGGCGGGGGAGGGATTTTCGAGTGCATGATTACCGAGTCCGGCTCCCATTCGAGCTGGGTCCACGGGAGAGGTTTCTCGATGCTCACATGCATTCCGTCACGCTCATATGACAGTCGGGGCCAGTCGCCACCGTCAACTTTGATTTCGCTCGTTACACAAAAGCCGTAAGTGGCCTTCATAACCCTACCATCTGTGAGTTGCTCTTCGAGCCGATGGTTCGACCTGGGACGGTGGTGGCAGCTTCGGCCTCGCGGCTAGAACATTTCTTCCTGCTCATGCTTGGTCTTGCGTTCGGCTTTGGCGAAGGTTTCGACTCGGTGCTCGGGGAACTGGATTTCCTTCCCGGCCAGAAGATTGGTGAAGCTTGGGATTTCCCGGTGCAGGTCACGGTCAAAGAAATCGGTCGGGGCGCGACTTCTGAGGTTATCGCCGAAGTAGAGCTTGTTTTTCCAGTCCATTTCGGGAGAAGCATAGCACAAGCGGCGGCAGGTAAGAGTGCAAGCGGATGATTTTTTAAGGAAAGGCCTCGAACCCGCCCTGCGGGGGCTGGTTTGGTTTCCGATGTGGCGCCCGTTGTCCCATGGCTTGCGCCATGGGCTAAATTCTTCCGCCCCTTGCAGGGGCTGAAGGACGTGCCAGCACAATCCGGATTTGAGGTCGCCGCGGTGAACGACGATTCGATTGCGGGATCGCCTGTTCCGAGGCCCGGAGGGCCGAAAGATTTTAGCCCACGGCGTAAGCCGTGGGAATCGAGCGAGCGTTAAAATCCTTCCCAAGCCCCGGAGGGGCGAAAGACCATGGCGATTCACGAAATGCCGTTTTGGCGATAACCGGCGTGGCGGGATGAGCGCCCCTACAGAAGGACGGAGTTGTGGGAATCGCGTTATTTTGCGGCTCTCAAGAAGCAGCGAAAAGGGGTATGATATTTTAGTGGCGGAGGGGGTGGCAGGACGCTGCGAGGTTTGTCGGGAGACGGCTAGCGCTTGCTCAATCTAAAGGAGGCCAATTGTGCAAATTTCGATTATCGGTTGCGGATATGTGGGCCTGGTGACGGGCGCCTGCCTTGCCGAGGCGGGCCATGAAGTGGTTTGCACGGACAATGATGCTGCGAAGATCGGGATGTTGAATGCGGGAAAGATTCCGATTTACGAGCCGCATCTTGACGAGTTGCTGGCCAGGAACCAGAAGGAAGGACGGCTGAGTTTTACGGAGGACGCGCCGAAAGCCGTGCGTAGCGGGAAGGCGGTTTTTATTTGCGTGGGCACGCCGCCGCTTGAAAACGGCGACGCTGACCTTTCCGCGATTGACGCCGTTGCGCGAGTGATTGCGACTGAGGCGGAGAGTTCCAAGCTGGTGGTTGAAAAGAGCACGGTGCCGGTGCAGACGGGGCAGCAACTTCGGCAGGCGCTGGCCGTTTACGGGCGCAAATCCGGCGTGAGCTTCCGCATCGCCTCAAATCCGGAATTCCTTCGGGAAGGCACGGGCGTGGAAGATTTTCTGCATCCTGACCGGATTGTGGTGGGCGTGGATGACGCGGAGACCGAGCGCGAGTTGCGCGAGATTTATCAGCCCATCCTGGACGGCAGCTTCAACTGTCCCGTTCACAGCCCGAGTTGCCCTGCGGCCGCCGAGCCGCATTTTGTGGTGACTACGATCAACAGCGCGGAGCTGATCAAGCACGCCTCGAATTCCTTTTTGGCCGTGAAGATTTCTTACGCCAACGCTCTTGCCGACATGTGCGAGCGCCTGGGCGCGAACGTGGAAGAGGTGACGCGCGCCATGGGGCTGGACCCGCGCATCCGTCCGGAGTTTTTGCGCGCCGGATTGGGCTTTGGCGGTTTTTGCCTTCCCAAAGATATCCAGGCGTTTATCCGGCTGGCGGAACGCGCCGGGATGGACTTTGCCTTGTTGAAGGAAGCCGAGCAGATCAACAAGCAGCGGATCGACCGGTTCCTTGAAAAAGCGCGAAAGTCGCTGTGGGTGGTCAAGAAAAAGAAGATCGGCATGCTGGGGCTGGCGTTCAAGCCCAACACCGATGACATCCGTTTTGCGCCGGCCATCGAGCTGATTCGGCGCCTCGTGGCCGAAGGCGCGCTGGTCAACGCCTACGATCCCGCGGCAATGGATAGGACACGGGCGATCTTCCCGGACATCACTTATAGCCAGGATCCCTATGGGGTGGCAAAAGGCGCTGACGCTTTGCTGGTTGTGACCGAGTGGGAGGAGTTCCGCGGGCTCGATTGGGAACGCGTCTACGACTCGATGGCCCGGCCGCTGCTGATTGATGGCCGCAATCTGCTCGATCCCGCCCGGATGGCCAAACTGGGTTTTGAATACCATTCGTTTGGCCGCCCGGAATGATCGGCGCCGACGGCGCCAGGGACGATTTTCCAGGTTTTTGAGCCTGAGTCACAGAGAAGCGGAACCTTGAAAAGCCGGTAAACGGCGCGGACGAACTGCGCGTGTCTGTTGTTTTGAGCCATGGGCTCAGCAGCCCGGTCCGCATTTTGTCTTGCCTGATCTCTTAAGAAGCCTGAGAATATCGCCCAATGAACTCATTGAAGCTTTACTGGAAGTTTGCCCGCCCGTTTACTCTGGTTCCGCCCATGGTGGGGATCTTTTCCGGGGCGCTGATCGGCTATGGAGCGACCCACGCGCGCCTGTACCCTTTGCACATTTTATTTGCGGTGCTGGCGGCCGGAGTGTTGAATGCTGCCTCGAACGGGTTGAACCAGATCTGCGACTTTGAGAACGACCGCGTCAACAAGCCGCATCGCCCCCTGCCTTCGGGGCGCATGACGCACGGCCAGGCATGGGGATTTGTGGCCATCACTTATGCCATCGCCCTCGGGTTGGTTGCGGCGGTCAACTGGCAGATTTTTGGAATCTATGTTGTGGCGGCGCTTGCGACGGTTGCATACTCGCAGCCGCCGGTGCGGCTGAAGCGCCATCCGGTGGGCTCGAACGTGATCATCGCGCTGATCCGCGGCGGGCTGCTGAAGGTGGCGGGCTGGGCGGCGGTTGCGACGGTGCTCAACTCTGCCGAGCCGTGGTACATCGGGTCCATCTACCTGATGTTTTTGCTGGGAGCGACCACCACCAAAGACTTTGCGGATATCGAGGGCGACCGCGCGGCGGGCTGCATCACGCTGCCGGTGAAGTACGGCGCCGTCTGGAGCGCCCGGGCCATCAGCCCCTTTTTTATCATTCCCTGGCTGATGATGCCGCTGGGCGTCTACCTCGGAATTTTGACCGGCAACGCCACGGCGATTGTGGCGCTCAGCATCGTGATGCTCTCGTGGGGTTCGTACGTGGTTTATTTGATTAACGACGACCCGCGGCGTCTGGTGACCGAAGGGGAAAATCATCCCGGCTGGCACCACATGTATTGGATGATGATGGTGGGACATTTGGGCTTGGCGGCGGCTTATCTGATTGGATAGAGGAAATGCTTCTGCTAACGGGATCGACCGGCTATCTGGGCTCGCGGATTGCGCAGGAGCTTATTGAGCGCGGCGAGCCGTTTCGCGTTCTGGTGCGGGACGCCGCGCGGCTGAGCTTTGACCCCGCGGATTGCGGCTGCGAAGTGGTGGTGGGCGACCTCCGGGACACGGAATCGCTGCGGAAGGCCTTGCAGGGCGCAAAATACCTGATCCACTCGGCTGCGCTCGTCAAGATGTGGGTGAGGGACCGGCGGGATTTTGGGCGGATCAATGTGGACGGACTGAAAGCCGTGCTGGAAGCCGCGGACCGCGCAGGCGTGGAGCGAGTGGTTTATACTTCTTCTTTTATTGCCGTCGGACCCTCCTCGGACCCGAATGCGGCGGAAGGGCTGCGCAATCGCGGCCCCTATTCGAACGAGTACGAGGAGACCAAGGCGCTGGCTCTCGATTGGCTTCGCGCGGAGGGTTTTGCGCGCTATCCCGTGGTCGCGCTGCTGCCCGGCGTGATCTACGGTCCCGGCCCCTCGACGGAAGGAAACCTGGTGGGAGGCATGATCGAGCAGTACCGCTCCGGGAAGTTTCCGGGGCTGCTCGGTTCAGGGGAGCAGCGATGGGGTTTCGCGTTTAATCGCGACGTCGTCCTGGCGCATCTTCAGGCGCTTGAAAAAGCGAAAGTTGGCGAAGAGTATTTTTTGGCCGGAGACAATCGAACGTTGAACGACCTGTTTCGCATTTTGGCGGAGATCACCGGAGTGAAACGCCCGGTGCGGCATCTGCCTTTCGGGGTGGGGAAGGCCGTCGGCGCCCTGGAAGTTGCGCGGGCGCGGCTGTTCGGACACCGGCCGCAACTGACGCCCGGCGTTGTGGAGGTCTTTAAGCACGACTGGGCCTACTCCAGCGGCAAGGCCGAACGGGATTTGGGCTACCGCGTGATGCCGCTGGAAGAAGGACTTCGGAAGACTTTGGAGGTCAGATTTGGGTGACGCGTCTACCTTCCCCGATGCCGGACGGCGGCCGATGATTTCGACGCGCAAAGTCGTCCACATTTCAATGCTCGCTTTCGCCTTCCTCTTGCCCTTTCTAAGCTGGGGCGAAGCGGCGGGCGCGGCGCTCCTGGCGCTCGGCTTCAATCTTCTTGTGCTTCCGCGGCTGGGAGTTGATTTGCGGAAGCGCACTGCCGGTGAGGCGAGTGAGCCGCAACCCACTGTGTGGACCGGGATTCTGGCCTATCCTATTTCCGTCCTTGCGTTGGTTCTTTTGTTCGGACGGCGCATGGAAGTGGTGGCGGCGGCGTGGGCGATGATGGCGCTGGGAGACGGCCTGGCAAGCGTTGTGGGCGTGGCCTGGCGGGGTTCCAGGCTTCCCTGGAGCAGGGGGAAAACCTGGCCGGGATTTTTGACCTTCATCGCGGCGGGAAGTTTGGGAGGCTTTGCCGTGGCTCACTGGACGGCGCCTGCCGTTCCGGACTTGAGGCTGCTGATTCTCTGCGCTGCGACGGCATTGGTTGGGGCGGTGGTTGAAACTATTCCCATTGGGCTCGATGATAATTTTTCAGTTCCGCTTGTCTGCGGCGGATTCATGTTTTGCGCGAGCCTGATTCACTGGTCGGCCGTCGAAAGCAATCTGCCTTATCTTGGGCGAAGAATCCTGCTGGCTGTTGCCGTGAGCGGCGCTCTCGCTTTGATTGCTCTGGGTTTGAAGACGGTGAACCGGTCGGGAGCGGCGTTGGGGTTTCTCGTGGGCGTCGCGGTCTACATGGGATATGGCTACAAGAGCTTTCTGATCCTGCTGACATTTTTCCTGGTGGGTTCGGTGGCCACGCGGCTTGGCTATGCCAAGAAAGCCGCAAGAGGCCATGCGGAAGGACGGGGCGGCGCGAGAAGTTGGCGCGAAGCCACGGCCAACAGCCTGGCCGGCGCTTTTTTCGCCGTTCTGGTGATTACCACCCATTATGAGGCGGCGTTCCTTGTGGCGCTGGTGGCGGCGTTTGCGGAGGCCGCCGGCGATACGACGTCGAGCGAAATCGGCCAGTGGCTTTCCGGGCGCGCCTACATGATTACCACCCTCAAACCCGTTCCTGCCGGGCAGGATGGCGGAATCTCTGCGGGGGGCAGTTTGGCGGGGCTTGGCGCAACCACTTTGGTGGTTGCCGTAGGTTATGCGCTGGGGCTGTGCCGGCCCGAGACCGCCGCAATTGCCCTGGGAGCCGGAATTGCCGGGAACGTGCTTGATAGCGTGCTGGGCGCCACGCTTGAACAGCGCGGGCTGGTGACCAATGGAATCGTCAATTTTACTGGAACCGCTTTTGCCGGCGGCCTTGCCTTGGGGCTGATGCTGACCCTGCACCTGATTTAGAATGCCCCAGCCCGCGCAAAGATTTTTAGCCGCCTGTTGACTTTTCGCCCGCTCAGGAAATCGGTGGCATTTTCAGAATCTCGGCATAGACCAGGCGGCGTCCGGTCATCGGCTGCCCGGTGGCAAACAGGATCTCGCCGGCTTCCGCTCTGCGGTCCGCATCGAGAACTTCGAACTCCTTGATCACCAGCCGGAGAGCCTGCCGTTTGGGCGGCTTCAACTTGTCGAGATGGAACTGGTACTTCCAGACGGTTTGCTGGCCGATAAGCTTGGGCTGCATCACCGCCGTTGCGTTCGGCAGCGGCACCCATCCCAATTCATTGTCAGCGCCGGAGGGGTTTGATTCAACCGAGGCTTCAAGCAAACTGGGGCCTTTGCCGGCGCTCGAAGCTGCATAAGTAAGTCCCGCCACCACCAGGTCGATTTTCTTAGGATGTTTGGGGTTGTACACCATGACGGCGGTGCGGTCCGGCGTCAACTGGGCCAGGTCCGCCAGCACCACGCGGGACAAATGCGCGTTCGGAACGGAAATGGGCTGATAGCGCACCAGCGCCAGCCGGATAAACGGGAAATAAGTATCACCGGCATCGATCTCAATGTCGCAGTACCACAATTGCCGGTCTTGATCGTACTGCGGCGTGTAGGCCGCCACCCCGACGTTGTAGTAGGTGGCGGAAGGGTCTTGCAATCCTTCCAATTCCGGAAGCGTCAGCCCCACAGCGATCTGGTCCGGTTTGGTGAAGTTCTCGAACTTGGGAAGATCACCGGGCAAGGGATTCGACGCCCAGATCGGATCGACGCCCCATTGTGTGACCACCGGCTTCAGCGCTTCCGGCAGTTCAAAATCCTTCGTGACCTGAAATTTGAGCATCGAGCCGAATTTGGTTTTAGAGTTTCGACGCTGTCCCGAAGAGTCTTGGACCGGATGATATTGGCCGGGAATCGACCCCGAGCCCAACACCATGCCGGAAGCTTTCGTTGGCATGACGCTCGGCCAGACCACCACGCCCAGCATTTCGCCGTCGCCCGAAGAGAACCACGGACGGTCCAGATAGATTCGCAATCCGCCGCCCCGCCGCTTGCTGGTTGAGCTGACTCCCTTCAGCCCGGAAAGCGCCGCGGGCGCGACGCCCGGAGCGAGGCTGCTATCAAAGGGAACGTCCTGCTTGCGGTCCCATCCGAAAGTGGGAAGCACGTAGAGGACGTTTGGCTGGGCGGGCCGCGCGGAGTTCGGAACATCGACGCTGACCGCGGGACTTGTGCGGGTCAGTTGGTCTGTTTCCATCTTGGGGAAATATTCTTTGAAGCGGGTTGTGGCGACCGCCTGGTAATTGATCTTGCGGTACTTGGTGTCGCCGAAATCATGCCGCCAGGAATACCCGAACTTTTCGACTCCCGTCCGATATTGCGGAGGGTGGAAGAACCGGATGTCATTCGGAATTTTGACGCCGGGCTGAAGGTTGTACTGAGGGTTTCCGATGGTTTCCTGGACACCTTTCGCGCCCTGTTCCTGCTGCGTTTGCTTTTGCGACGACCTCTGAATTTTCATCAGCGGGTAGGTTTGAACCTTCGATTCCGTCTGGCCGGAGGCCGGGGGATCCTGCTGCGAGGTTCCCTGGTTTGATGAGCTCTTGGCCAGGGCCTGCTGCATGACCAGTACAATCTCCGTGTCGCTGCGGCTAAGGTCCCAGGTGTGAACGTGGGAGTTGCCGGGCCGGGCGTGCGGCCCGGTGGGATTGTTGACGTCGTCGATCATCTCCTGCCAGTCCGCAGCAATATCCACCTTAAGGGTGCTCTTGCCGTCGATGGGCATGGCCTGGTCATCCACGATGTAGGCAAAGGTTTCCGCCAGGTGCCGGGTTGGAGAAAGGTGATGGAACTGCGGCGCAACCAGCGGTTGCTGGACGGCGTGCACCAGCAGAAGTTCGCGCGAAGGGGTGATCATCCAAAAACGCCCCACCGCGGCGGCACTGCGGATGTGGGCAAGGTTCGCAGGCCTGGCCTGCTGGACCCAGTTCCAGACGCCCATGATGGACTGATTTCTGCTGCCGGTGTGCCCCTCGCCAAGATAAGAACTCAGCTCAAACTTCGCGACTTCAGCTTTGGGCAGTTGCACGGTGAGCGTGCGGCTCGACTCATCCCAACTCCAGGCGGTCTTGGTTGTTCCTTCCACCACTTTGATGAAAAAGGGTAGCGCGTCGGGCCATACCGCTCCGGAAGGATAAAAGCTGACGGGTGGCACGGTTCCCGCGACGCTGCCCGTGGCGTCGAGCATCACCATGGACATTCCGCGGGAAAGCGGATCGGCGAGGTAGGGCACCTCAAGCTTGGGCTGGATGGGAAGCCGGGTCACAGGATCGATCAGGAAATCGGCGGCCGACTTCTTGGCGATCATCTGATAGGTGGCCTGATCCTTTTTCATGCCACCCGAGGCAAGGTCGAACATCCCGTGCCGCTCAGCCATCAGTTCACTGGTTTTGGGCGGGGCGACCAGGCGCGTTGGAGACACCGTGTACTGGGAATCGGAAACAAGATTGGCGAAGGCGGGCGCGTACTGTTCGGCGCTCTTGTCAAAGTTGCTGCGGATGACCGGCCGGTACAAAGCCTCGCCCGGAGATTTTGTTCCAACCAGCGACTGGGTGAGCACCGCGAGCGGACCCACCACCGGTTCAAAGCGATTGTAATAATGCGGGTCGGTTGCGGTGGAAAAATCTGTGGGATTCGGTGCGTCATAGGCGAGGCCGTTTCCCGCGAGATCGACGACGCGCGCCCGAACTCGATACGTGTCACCAAAACGCAGCCTGGGAAGCGAGCCGGGCATGGCCACAAAGGACGCCGTCATTTTGATGCCGCCCGTCGTCCGATCCTGCGCCTGGTTCGGATCGTTCAGCGCCTGGGGAACGCCTGCTGGATTGATCGGCTTGCCGGGCCGCGGGGCGCACAGGCTCCAGCCGTTCCAGCTGAACATCGATTCCTGAAGGTATAAATCCTGCGTGTTGTCCGGTGTGGATCCGGTTTGAACGGACGACTGCGTGGCTGCGAGTTGCACGAACCCTTCGTCCTGGTACTGGCGCAGCAGACCCGCCTCAAAAAAATTGTAGGTTCCCACTCTGCGGCAAAGCGAGTGCCAGCTCTTGGATTGCGAGTCCCAAACGTCGACGCGATATCCGCGCACCACGTCTTCGGCATAGAGCGTCACCTGATCCGGAGGATTCTTCTGGATGGCCTGATTGTTCAGAGTGGCTCTGGACAGCACGTTGACAAGCCACTCCGCTTTGCCGGCTTTTGAGACCGTGAGTCCTCCGGTTCGCAAGGCCGGCAGGCCCAGCAGTTCCTTCGGCTCCACGGTTTGTGTGCCGCGCTCAACCTGTTCGGTTGTGGCAGAGGACGCTTGCGGTTGTCCGCCGCCTTTTCCTCCGGGCGTCGTCTGCAACATCATGGGGCGCATGCCGGAAGTCTGGCTCTGAGACTGCGAAAGTGAGGACGAAGCGAGCCGGTCCGCCAGGTTGGCCATCTTCACCGCGGAACCATCAACATCCACGCTCATCACCGGATACGACTGGTGATCATTCAGCTTCAGCAGGCCGTTGAGGATGTCCGAATCCGGTTTTTCCGGCCGCGGCGCAAACCAGGAGCGCGATGTGTCAAGAATATAGGCCGTGTTGGGCGTGACGGTGCAGCCGGGGCACGCCGTCGAAGCATCCGGCGTCCACTGCGGGATGACGCGCACGGTGGAAGATGGCGCAAGACCCGCCGGCATCGGCACTTCGAGGTTGATGACGAGGCCAAACACTTTCATGAGTTCGGGATAACTTCCGAGGCTGGCCACAATCTTGTGGAAGTCGAGCTCGGGCGGTTGCAGCGGCTCAATCGTTTCGGGAATGGCCGGATTGGACATCCGGACCAGCAAAAAATCCCTGGCAGGCTGAAACTGGGTTGTGCGGACGGCCTTGTACTGCTGCAACTCCTGATACACGCTCTGAAAGGCGCTGACCGTGCTCTGGCTCAACGGGTGTGCTCCGCGCGCCAACATCCGGATGTTGCGGTTGGCGCTCGGTTGAAGATTGGGATGGAGCGTGCTGATAAAGCTGGTGAGTGTTTTGGGGATAACGACCTGGCGGGTCGCCGGTTGAGCCGTCTGCGCGCTTGTTCCGGAGGGCGATGCCTGCTGCGTAACCGTTCCCTTGAAATGCTGCGCCGTGAGAGGCTGCTCGCGCGTGACGCTTGAAGCCGTGTTCGGCACGGTGTAGAGGGTGATGGGAGCAAGTTTTTCCATAACGTGCACGCGGGTTGGCAGCCGGGTTGGCGAGGTGGCGGCAACTGACTGGTATTGGGATCTCACGAAGGTCTCGAGGTGCCGGACGGGTTGTGAAAGCACCGCGCGATTGGAGTAGTCGTCGAACTTGTAGGGCTCCACATAAGTGGTCTCTTTAAAAAGCGCCGCCCACAAATTCGGCTCAAGGTCGGGTCCTACGCGCGTGGCATCGACAGGGGCCTGGCCCGCAAATTGCACCTGAAACTTCATGTTTTGGACCTTGGCCGGCCAGGCCAGGAAATCAGTAAATTGGGAAAGCGTGGGGCGGGGAAGCCCTTCGTCCGTCTCCAGGCGCGGCGAGACAAAGACCGAGAGCTTCAGTTTCCCGTCGGCCAGGCCGTTCGGTAAGGCGGTCCACATAACGGTTTGTTTCTTGGCCATGGATATCTCCCTCTTACGCGAAGGCTTCGCAGTAGATTTGCCAGTCAGCGACGCCCATTTCATCTGAAAACGATACCGGCATCGGTCCCAGCGGATAAGGCTCGCCGGGGAAGAGCAGGGCCGAGTGCCCGCTGCTGTCGCCCGCAAACTGGCGCTCTACCGTCAAGTCCACGCTCTTACTGAAGAAAAGAATGTCAATCTCCACGGTAAGGGTGGCGCGGCCCCACACCTTGTTTCCGTCCGAGATGTACTTGAGGCCCATCTTGAATTCCACGGAGATGGTGACAATCGCGAGAACCTCCAGCGCCCCGCCGCAACGCAGGTATCCGGTGAGTTCCGTTTTGTGGTTCTCGTGGGTATAGGAGAACCCGGCCATGACATAAACCCCGCCGCTGGCCACGCCGATGTTGAGCGCGAAGTTGCCGCCGAACTCGAACTCCGCTGACATCTTCTGGATGCCCTTGGGCGTGAGCCAGAGTCCGAAATAGCCGCCGCCTCCGAAAAGCGAAACGGTCAGCAGGAACGGATGGTGTTCCTGGCAGAAGTCGAACTCGAAGGTAATGGGTTCGCCCGTGAAGTAAATGCTGAGCTGCGCCGCCAGGCTGAGGTTCGAGAGATTGAACACGCCGATGCTGACGGGCGGCAGACCCAGGGAGTACCCAACCTTGATGCCCTGGGCCGTTATGTCCAGGCTTGGCGGATCATCAAACCCTCCGCCGGATGGGATCATTTTCTTCAGCTCGTTGACAAAGGTCAGGGCTCCTTTGAATTCGACGTTGGCCAACTTCACCTTGACATCGGGCTTTTGTCCGTTGACGGAACGGAAGGTCAGTTCGTCAAAGGTGAGAACGAGAACGGTGGTCAGCGGTGATGCGGTCGGGATAAAGTCAATTTCGAAGTCTTTCAGAGTCGCGTTGACCTGATAGGTCGGCGGTTTATTGTCGAGCGTTTTGGTCAAAGTGGCGCTCACGGTTAGTGCCTGGGTTGCGTCGCCATTAACGACAAAAAACGGTTTGATGCCGTTATTTTTGTCCGTGGATACACTCTGGATTTCCGGCTGCCATTCAAAGCTGGTGACAATCTTGTCGGGCAAGTGGCTGGTGACGAATTTGGGGATTTTCTTTACCGAGCCTGAGATATCTGTGACCGTTTTGACGACCTCGGCCAGCGAAATGTCTCCCAGGAGTTTGGCTTCGAGCGCGGACTTAAAGAACTCCGCGGGATCAAACTTGCCAGCGGCGATGGTGTCCAGCGTTCCGGCCACGGGGCCGAGGAGGCGCGACAGGCCGGTAATCTCCATGCTGGGCGTCAGCAGGCCCCCTACTTTGTCAGCGCCGCCGCCCGAACCTCCGAACAGCAGCGGCACGGTGTTCAGTAACTGAGCGAAGACCTGCCCCTTGTTGCCCCCCGATTCGATTCCGTGGAGGAGGTAGGTGGGGTGATACTGAATGGCGGTTGAGGCGTTCATTCCGGTGAGCCGTTCAACCGTTGCAATGCGAACCTTCGACAGGCTGATGGCCGGGTAGAAATAGGGCAAGCCTTGCGGAAGGCTCGTTCCCTGCGCCGGGATTTGGCCCTTGAAGGACATGGAATCGGTTTCAAACGTTGTGTCGCCGGGAACTTTGTGCCTGGCGTATGCGACTTTCTGTCCATAGAAAGGCCGGACGCGTCTTGAAAACTTGACGCTCGTGTTGTACTTGGCCATGACTTTTTCCGACTGTCCGGGGTCTCGCGCGTCGTTGGCTCCCACAAAAATCAGGGGCGCCGTGAATTCGGAAGTATTTCCTTCCCAATCGACGCCTTCCATCTTGAACTGGAAATCCTGATTGTCGACGAGCGGCCAGAAGGCTCCGGGCTCCGCCGGGTGATTTTCCTGCGTCTTCCGATTGCTCAGCCTGTAGAAGCGCACAACGGGGGCCAGCACCGGGTCCCTCCCGCTGAGCGCCGGCGTGCTGAGCGTGTTGATGCGGACGGTCTGGAAGGGAAGCTGGGGACCCTTTGGGTTGGGCTGCCCGACGGCCGGGTAATTCTTCTCATGTTCCCGCACCACCACGAAGGTCTGCTGTCGCAGGTAGGCCCCTATCGTGCTTCCGTCGGGTGTGCGGTTGAATTTACGTTCCGTAATGGTGATCATTACCGCCTTGTGGCCGAAGGGGAACAGAAAACCGCGTTCCACGATGCGCACGTACTGGTCCCGGCCCATGGCCGCGATGTGCCGCCAATTCTCCAGGCCGAAAGTGAAGTGGCCGGTCTTGCAGGAGGGCTCAACGACGTCCTGGTAAAGGTTCCAAGTGCCTTCACTGTTCAGCCACGCGCCCATGGTTGAAAGCATCAGCCGGTTCACCTGGAGGGGCTGCGGGACGTACTGGGCCTGGCCGTGGTCGGTCTTGTAGACGATGGTGGGGTCTGAGGAGAGCCGCACAATTTGATAGCGCTGATAGGTGGTGATAGCCGGTTTCGAGAATACGCTCAAGTCCTTCGTGATGTCGGTAAGGCAGCCTCCCGGGTAGTCCGTTGCCCAGACGGCGCGCAGCGTCCGGTAGAAGTCGCTCTTCTCATCCACGGCGCCTTGCGGGGCTCGGACGCCCAGGCGCGTATGCCAAAGTTCCACGCGGTCTCCGCGCTTGACCGGGTTTGTCGCGTGCGCCCAGCCGGCATAGTAGTTGGGTGAAAGAATGATCCGATAGGGAACTTCGATGGAAGTCTGCAAGGCGCCCGGCTCTTTGATTTGAGCGAGTTGGATCAATTGGCCTCCGGCAAACGTGCCTTGCTGGAGCGCCGAGGCGTTCTGCTCGATGGCCATGCCCCGTTTTCGCTTCTTGCTGACGTTGGCGGGAGGCGCGGTCTGGGACTGGTAAGGTTCAATCTGCTGGTAATATTGAGGCGACTTCTGGATTGCGTTAACCTGCGGCTCCGCGGACGGTTTCGACGACCCGTAGGCTTCAGCTTGGATTGCGAAAGTCTGGCGCTTGGGCGGAGTTGCCAGCGGAGTGACGCTTTGCTCGTACTTCGCCCAGTCGAGAAGCGACTTAACCGTGTACGGAATCTCGGTGATGCTCGCCGGCACAAGGAAGGCCAGGCGGCTGGGACCTGCCACCCGTGAAGTGATGGGAGGCTCTGCGGATTTGTCATGCAAAGGCGCGGGCGTGCTGCTTTCAAGAAACGCCTCTTCGGCCACGTGCTGCGGCCAGAACTGCACAACCACGTATGCCAGTTGGTTTGGCTGGACGCGCACCAGGCTGGGCGATCCCGCGCCGGCCGAGAGGGTCAAATTGTAAAATTCGAACTTCAGCGCCAGCAAATCGTCAGGCCGAATAAAGTCAAAGGCGAAATTGGGTTCGGGGCGGGAGGGCAGAACCTCCTGCAGCGAAACCTTCTTTTTCTTGCCGGGGTGGGCCTGCAAGATTACGCGCACACTCCCGGGCCGAAGTTGGTGCGGAACCTGGACCCCTCTTGAGGGAATTCGCGGCGCGGTTTCATGCGTTTGCGGGACGGTTTCGCCTGTTTGCGGGGCGGGTTCGCGGGTTTGCGGCTCAACTTGCCGCAGAACTTTGACGGGCGCGGGCTGGGACTGCTGCTGTTCGGTGGCTTTTTGCTGCCGAAGCCGCATTTGAAGCTGCTTCTGAAGCTGCTTCGTGTTCAGTTTGATTCTGGGCGCTTTCTTCTTCTTTTTTTTCTTTGTGATCTTGTGGCGAAAGATCTGCGCGGGAATTGTGACGGAGTTGGTCCTGGTTTCTTGGGGCTGGGGAGCAGACAGGAAAGCTAATTGCGTTCCTTGCTTGACGGCTCCGGGCTCAACCGCAACCCCGGGCAGCGGCGCCGCAATCTGCTTTACAGAGGGCGTGCAACTGAAGCGCGGCGGTTGGCCGTTCAGGCTGACGGCTTCGAAGGCTGGCGCATCCTCGCTGTCGCCGACTTCAAAGCTGCATCCGTTCGTATGGATCCAGATGGGTTCGCGCCCGTAACCTGCCACCAGCGCCGCCTGATGGCTCGTGGAGTTACCGGCAATCGCATAGCGCGCGTTGCGCAGAGGCAATCGCAATGGCTCCCCATTGCTCGCCCAAAAATCTCCCTGAGGGGCGAACGCAATCCCGGCGTCTTCACCTTGAGATTCCGCCACCAGGGCGCGGCTTGCGTTTCCGCCGGCGTCTTCGCCCGCCTCAATGCGGATGCGGCGAAAGCCGCTGTCCGAAACGGTGATGTCGGAGGAATTCTTTGGACCGAGAAGCGGCTCGAACGGCCACGAACGGCCGTCGCGATTGATCGCCAGCAAAGTTCGGCGCTCTGCGGGTTTCCGCACAACGCTCGGTTCATCAGGCGAGAGCAGGGCAATCACCAGAGAATCAGAAACCGTTTGGCCGCCAAAGCCGCTGAGCTGTGCGATTCCCTTCCCGGCAAGGCGCAGCGTCCAGTTTGGGAAGAACTGAGCTTGAGCGCGTCCAGCCACGTGCAGGCTTGAAGATTTCCCGAAGGCCTCCACGCTTTCATCGAGGTTCACGATGGAGCGCGGAGCCGTTTCGCCCCTCAACCAGGGCTCAAAGGGCGCTGTGCCTTGAAACCCTCCCAGCGCCATCTTGATTTGCATGCGCCAGCCCGCCGCGGCGCGCGTCAGTTCGCACTCCATGTCCGCCGGCAGGTTCGTGCCCGGATACCGAGCGTTGACGAGCGCGACGCGAATCAAATGGTCGCGCTGTTCCGTCCGCAGGCGGGGATTGCCCGCAAAGCGGCGGGTGTCAATCGCCCATCTTTCACTGCCGTCGAGCTTGAAGGCCAGGCGCTTGTGGCCAGGGACGAATTGCAGGCGTCCTTGCGGCCCGCCAAGCTTGAGGGGGAGGGTGGCCGCGGCCGTTCCTGCCAAACCCAGCATCTCCCGGCGCGTGAACGACAGCCGGGCCTGTGAGTCCAGAAGCTCGATGGCGGAAAGGCCGGCGCGCCGAACGCGCGGCAGACGGCGGGCGCGAAGCGCTGACAGGTTCAGTCGAGGAAGGCGCATAAGAATGCCTCCGTAGGATTTGGAATCCCTAAGCCAATTGTTTGGTTACTAAACTGACAATCTGTGTACTACCTGATCGGTCCGTAATATACACTGCGCGGCCGCAACATGCAATGCCTGAACTCGTACAGTAGATTAGTGACACATGGGTTCCTTTCTTTGGGGTGAGGATTGAGCGAGGAACTCCAGGGGAGTAAGGTAGCCGAGAGCCTGGTGAGGACGAATGGTGTTGTAGGTATGTTCCCAAGCGAGGAGTTGGCGGTTGAGTTCGGCGATGGGGAGCGAGAAGGGAGTGATCTCATAGAACTCCTCGGTATGGGTGCGGTCTTTCCATTCGGACTTCTCGTTCATGCTGTTGAAGATGGCATAGATAATCCGGTCGACGTTTTGGACGTTGACGAAGCAGGCCATGGGCCGGATGCGACGCCGCACCTCGACAAAGCAGCGCTCAATGAGGTTCGTGGTGCGCAGCCATGTCCATGGCAATCGCTCGGGATTATTGAACGGCTCCCTGCGGCTTGTGAGTTGGAACATGCCGCTGCGGATGAGCATTGACTTCCGGTGGCGGCACGTATGGCGTGTAGAAATGGTACATGACCCGCTCAGGCCTGGGCAGTTTGCTGGGAATCTGAAAGACCAAAGTGGGTAGCGGAGATTGCTCGAAATCGAAGCAGTCCTCCATGCCGTCGGCGTGAGCGTCGCGCTGGGTCAAAGGCGGAAGGTTCCAGCGTTCTTCGATGAACTTCAGCATCGAAGTGAAGTCGTAAGTGAAGTGCGAAACGTAGTCCGCTTTGGCGTAGGGAGAAATGATCAGCGTGGGAACTCGCGGCCCGTATCCGAATGCGTCGACGATGGGCGGCGGGACGTGGTCGTAGAAGCCTCCGTAATCGTCCCATGTCAGGAAAACCACGCTGTCTTTCCAGTAGGGGCTTTTCATCAAGGCGTTGATAATGCTGGTAACGTACCACATGCCCCTTGCTACTGGCGCCAGCGATTCCGGCGGATGCTCGCTGTCTTCAAAAGTGGGAACAATCCAGGAGACTTCCGGAAGCGTGCCGGCCTTGAGATCGTGGAAGTATTCTTTCAGGTCCACCAGGTTCTTCATCTTGTCGGGGTCTTCGCGAATTGCTTTGAATCCCGCCAGCGGATTCCAAAGGGAAAAGGTCTTCGGCGCTCCGAACCACACGGAAGGCAGGACGCCGAAAGTCTCATGATTGGGCGTCACCGGCCGGGTCTCAACGTAATACTTCCAGGAGACGTTTCCCTTGGTAAACGATTTGACCATGGACGCGAAACTGAAACCGCCCTTTTCGCCGAGAACTTCTTCGATCTGCTTGACGCTGCCAAGCCCGCCGATCAGTCCTCCCGACTGCGCCGCCACGGAATAAAGATGATTAGTGAGGCTCTCGCTCATCTCCGAGGAAAAGAATCGGTCGCAGAGCGTGAAGTGCCGGGCGTACGACCAGTAGTTCGGAATGTCACGATTGTCCAGATATCCCATCGTGAAAGGCGAGCCTTCCGCCCAGACAAACCCATCCATCCTGCCGCTGTCGTAGGCGGCGTGTTCGTCCTGCCACCCGTGATGCAGATCGTAGACGGGCTCTCCCTTGGGCATATGGAAGGGTTTGACGCACTTCTTGCTGCCGGGCGCAACCGGAACGCACGTGGAAGGAAGAAAGCCGTCCGCGCCGGGGTAGGTGCCGAAGTAACTGTCAAAACTATGGTTCTCCTGAATAATCCAGATCACGTGCTTGATCTTGTGGATTCCGGGGACCGCTTCAGAAGAAGACGCCTTTTGAGACTGCGCGGCTGTAGCCGGCATGGAGCTGGAAAGCGGCTTCTTGCGGGCGCTCGCGCACGTGGCAAAGGCCGCGCACAGGATGACCATAAGAGGTTTTGTTCGCATCAGGATCACCTCGCTTGCTGGATGGAATCTGCTGGGCTGTTTCCCGAGGGGGCATTTGGGCGCAGCCGGCAATAAGAACTCAACTTCCTGTTCCGCCGCTACAAAAGCGGATCATGTGTTTGCATTCTCCATTCGAGAAGGCGGTGGCGCAAGTCTTTTCTGGCATTCTCGGCGGAAGGATCCCGGGCGAGGTTATGCAGCTCTCCCGGATCATCGCGAAGATGGTAAAGCTCAGCGTAAAGCTCCTGCCCGGGCGCCACGTACAGGTTGTACTTCCAGTCGAGGGTTCTAATGGTCCGAATCGGGTTCACCCAGTGCTGTTTGCTGTAGTACTCGGCGAAAATCTCAGCTTCAACAGTCTCGCGAGGGTTGCTGAATAATATGGAAATGTCTTTCCCCGGCACGGGCGCGGGCAACGCGGTTCCGGCCATCGAACAGAGGGTCGGCGCCAGGCTCAGCGTGCTTACCAGCGAGTTGCTCACAACGGGTTTGGGAAACAGGCGCGGACAGGAAAAGGTGAGCGGCACCCGGAGAAGCTCGTCATACATAAACGGACCTTTGAAGGGCAGATGATGAGCGCCGCCCATATCGCCATGGTCGGAACTGTAGACGACAATCGTGTCCTCGGCGCGGCTGGCGGCGTGGAGCGCGCCGAGAATCACGCCCACGTAGGAGTCCGCTTCCTCAATCAGCTGGAGGTAGTAAGTCCGGTAGCGCAGCCAGTCATCCTTTCCCCACTTGAGCGAAACGCGGCCCTGGTCGCGCGTCAGGAACTGTTCCTGCGGCGGGGGCTTCAAGCGGAGATCGTCGTCAAAATTCTCCGGCAGCCTCACGCCCGGACGGACCTTGATCCGGCTCATCTTGCGGACGGCGGTGTACATGTTGTGCGGGATGTAAGGAAAACTGACGATGAGGAGCCAGGGCTCGGAGGATTGATTCCTGATCCAATCCGCGGCGGCGCCCGCAAGCTTCGCTCCGGAAAAGAAGCGATAGTCGTCAAACCCGTAAGCCCGCAGGCCGCAGTTATCGTTTCCGCCCGGACACCCGCTGGCGATGCCGTTGCGCAGGTGCCACTTTCCCAGATATCCGGTCTTGTAGCCCGCCTGCTGGAAGACTTTGCCGAGCGTGGGAATCTGGGGAGACAAAGCCCTGCCGAGCGATGACTTGTCGACATTGGTCACGACTCCGGCCTCGTGAGGATAAAGGCCGGTCAGCATTGCGGCGCGCGAGGCCGAACATTGAGGCGCCGTGCAGAACGCCCGGGTGAAGCGAATGCCGTGTGACTCGAGAACTTCCCGATTGGGCAGGCGCATGATGTGGCGCGGAATGTCCTCGCGCTCCTGGTCGGTAAGAATAATCAGGATGTTGGGCTTGCGGCTGCCGCCTCCGCTCGCCAGACTTGTGACGGGCGCAAGGCCCACCGCCAAGCTTCCCAGACCCGCAGCTAAAAAGTTCCTTCGAGACTGCCCGCGCGCGCTTTGTTCCTCAACCATGAGATCTCTCCCCGAACGAGGATATTCGCTTGCTCCTTTGCCTTGCCGCTTGGAGCCTTTGCGGCGCTCGTTTAAAGACCGCAGTGAAGCCGCAGCCCAAGCTCGCTGCGGCAGGGTTTTGCTTTGCTGCCGGCTAAATCTTGCGAGCCGCCAATCCTTTCCAGGCCTGGCGATAACCGCCGTCGGGATCAAAGGCGACCACCGTGTAAGCGCCCGGCTCCCGCACCAGCGGAGTGAACGATTCGCCGCTGATCCGCAGCGTGTAGATGACTTCTCCGCCGGGTTCACTCTGGACTTGAACCACCGGATTCGGGTGGCCGGGAGTTTCGATCGGATCCAGAGTCCACTCGGCCCCGTGCAACCCGTTATCGAGCTGCCGGACGGTTATCGGCCAGCCCTCATAGGGCTTTGCTCCGGGCTCGGAGGGATCCACCCATCGCGGCCACACCTCAATCCGCACCTCACGCGTCTTGCGGTTACAGCGCAGAATCGAATAGCCCGTTGCGCGGTATCGAAGCCCTTCAAGGCCCGGGCCAGGGTATTGGTGGGGATTCGCAACCGCAAGCACCGTGATGGGATTGCCGAAACGGTCGAGGTAGCCTCCCGTGTTTCGTCTGCCCGGCAAGGGATTCTTGCCCGGATTGGGCGGACACCAGCGGCGCGGCCAGAGGTTCGAGATCGCAGGCGTGCAAACTTCGTAGACGCCGTCGCGGAAAGTTTCCACGCCGTAATGCGAGGTTGTGCCCAGATGCTGATCGCCGCTCAGGTGCATGGCGAAGGCTTTGCGCCATTTGCGAATGCCGTCGTTGCGGCCGTGCTGGGGCCAACCGTCGGAGTCGTGATCGGCCATCATCCAGTCGTCCGGGGGATACTCGCCCACGGGCAGAATCGGCAGCTTGGGATCGATGTTGTCGTCCGGGTTGCCGGTGGGTGTGGTCTGGAGACAGGCAAAGCGAGTTTGCGAGACGGCGAACTTCATCCACACGCCGCCCGTCCAGTCCGCCGCCCAGTATTCGAGGAAATCGAGTTGGCGCTGGCCAAGCAGTTCCGCCGTGGGAACGTCGCTCTTGCGCGCGTCCCATCGAGGATCGGCTGGGAAGCCGTTGATGATGTGCGCCTGGGGTACCTGAATCTTGGGCGCAGATTTCCATTTGCGGTCTTCGAGGATGGCAAAGCTCAGCCCGCCCCAGCGCAGGTCCGTATAGTAGACCGTGATTCCCTGAAGCACCGGCGTGGGATCGAAGGGGTCCGGCAGGTGCGAGGTCTGCGTCCGCTGGGCCATGTTCACCCAGCGGGCAGGCATCCGGTAACCACCCGAATCCTGCGCCGCGTAGCCGCTGACGGGCAGGTTGGGATCGGTGGGCTTGCCGCCGCATCCCCAGAGGTTTCCGTGGAACATGTCGTGATCGTCCGGGATGCAAACGGATGGGATGTCGCGCGTGAGGTCGCGCACGCCCCAGCCGAAAACGTACCACTTGCGCAGATAGTCGAGCATGGAAGGAACCAGCAGTTCGGGATCGCGCGTGCCCATGGCTCCGAAGCCGCCAACGGGCCCGTAGACTTGGTCGCCCGTCCACAGCAGGACGTCAGGCTTGTGCGAGGCAAGATGGCGCGTGAATTCGGAGTGCGGAAAGCCCATGTCCCAGATGCAGGTTAGCAGCCCCACCGTGATTTCATTCTTCTCTTTTGGGTCTTTGCGGATCGTGCCCTCGTAGGTGTGCTGCCGAAGCTTGCCGGTCGAGTCCGGCAGGGCGTAAACCAGGCGATAAGGATGGTCTTTTGCGTCGTCCCAGGAAGGAACGCGGAAGACGGCGTTCCAGGCATCGGGATCGATCTCGGCGGTTGCGGCCGTTTTCCAACGATTCCCTCCGTTGCGAAGTTGCAGCCGGACTTGCCCAGGCGCGTCGCCGAGCGGCGGAAACTGCGCGGAGAGTTTGAGCGTGCCGCGGCTCAGGGTGTAAAGCGAAAACAGAATGGGTCCGTAAGCGCGTTCCGGGTGTGCGTCAACCTTGGTGCCGCCGAGCGTCCAGTCGGCGAACCAGAAACGCAGGGTGCCGCCTCGCTCCTGGTTTGGCGGATAGAACTGATAGCCGGTCAGTTTGCCGAGCGGCTGCGGCGTCTCCTCGACTTTGCCGGAACTCGCGACCAGCGCCACGCCCCCTGTGAGCCAGTCGGCGGGAACCTGCCGGGCTGTTTCGGCAAGTTGCTTGCCGCTTGGGTCAAGAACGCGCAGCGCAACCCTGTAGCCCGCGCGGGAAGGCTGGGCTTTGAGGTCGAGGCGCAACTCCTTGCCAAAGTTCACGCCTGGGGCCCCAGGCTCGACTTTGCCGATGAAGAGCCTGCCATTGGCCGTGCTGCCCGCGTTCATGCCGCGGCCGTGGATGGCGCGCGCGCGATAATCGTCTACGAAACTCTTGATGCCCACGCGGAAGCCGGCGAAACCCTCGTCGAGCTGCTGCGCGCCGCCTTCCATCCGCCCCAGGCGCACACTCATCGTGAGGGTTCCTTCGCGGGCCGCCACTTCGCGCGTCAACAGAAAAACGTTGCGATCGCCCCCGGCGCCGATGCATTCAAGGCGTCCGTTCCGAATTCTCCAGTCTTCAAGCGGATTGCTCCAGTAGTCCGGCCCGGGCCAAGGCCGCTCCGCTTGCCTGTGCCAGGCGCTCGAGAACGCCGCGGCGCTTGCTGCTTCGGCGCGTCCCGGGCCGAGCAGCGTCACGGCCGTGGCGCCAAGGGCTGCTCCACTCGACTGTTTCAGGAACGACCGGCGGTTGATTCGTTTCGTCACGGTTTCTATTCTCCTTCTGTTATGGGCCTGCGCCAGCTTTCGGAAACTTGTGAGCCAAACGCATCCTTGCCCTGCATCATCCGGCCCGCCGGTGAGCTTATCACGCAGCCTTGGGACATCGATGAAAAAAACTGTTGATGCGGTGCTTAAATCTCAAAGGGCGCCCATCCCTTTCGCTCTTGCACTTTGAAGCCGGTTACGCGATAGACCTTCTTGCCTGACGTTCGCGGGGAGACCGTCCCGCACGAACTCATCAACAAGATAAGCTTGGCTCGGGAACTGCACGCGGCAGAGTCCCGGCCGCTGCTGAAGGACGCAAGCGAACAAAGCGTTTTCGCCTCACGCATTAGCGCTCGCATGCCGATATTCGTCATGTTGGCGGAGGCTTCTATGACAAGAAAACTCGAGGCGATGGTTGGGAAATGCCTCAGATGGATGCGGAGGCGGACTCCCGGCGCGCTTTCCGGCCGGCTGGAGTTGCGGGAGATCGAAACAGTCGGGGACCGCTTGACCTCTCTCGAAGGTCAACAGGGCGCATCCTCTTCGATCCGTGGCGCTGAAGCCCCTGAGATTTTTGCGATAAGCGTTCCCGCTCCGAAGCAGGAGCAGGAAAGCCCGGTCTTCTTTTGGACCATGCTCAGCGTGATTGGCTTCGCCGAGAAGACCCCTGAAGGCGGCCGGCGCGAACCGCCGCAGAACCGCGGACGGAGAGGAAGGCTTCAGTGAGGCTTTGGTTAACCGAGGGCTTCCGGGCCGCCGGGCGGGCGAGCTTCTTCAAGCTTGCACTCTTGTTTCTGCTGGCCATGGCGGTTGTTTGCCCGGCGGCAAAGTCCCAGCACCGGCTGAACTCCCGGAGCTTGGATACGATTCCTCCTTCCGACCTGGCGCTTGAAAACATGAATTACGTTGCCGCTTCAGCGCAGGAAATCGAAGCTGTCCTGCGCAATCAGCCCGGCTTGCTGGTGGAACTTAAGCTTTGGATGGCCCGCGATGCCACCGACCACGGGCAACTGGTGGATGAAAGTGGAATGACCACCCAGGGAATCTTTGACCGCCTGGAGAGCGATCTTCGGTTTCGCGCCGTCGCCACGCGCATTCTCCAGCGCTACGGGTATCTCGGGCCCGAGGTTAATCCGAAATCGGAACTGGGGCAGCGCCGGCAGCTTGAGTTTCTGGCGGAACAGAAAAGGCTGCAGCAACCTCCCGATTCACAAGCGACTCCCGCTTTGGCCCAGCCGGAGCCCCCTGCCTATCCGCCCAACATTCCGAGGCCGCTCCGCCCGTATCGGTATCAGCAAGCGGAACCCTCGCCCCCCTCGCCGCAGTTGGGTCCCCGGCCGGCAACGCCGCAGAATCCTTGGAATGATACGAATTCGCCGCCGCGCCTTCAGCAGGCTGATCGATCTTTACCCTATGGTCGAAGCGGTGCAAACGCTGGGCTGCTTTCCGGCAACCTGGATCAGACCCGTGAAGACAACTCACCGGGTCGCCCCAGTTATGCTGAGGGCGCAAACGGCTTGATGGCTGCTGCTGACTTGCCGGCGCGCTCGGCAACGGGGATGGACGGCCAACCGAGCCGTACCGGGATTGAGCCGGACTGGCAACAGCGCGACGCGCTATTGCCGGGTTCTTCGGAAGTCCCCCGGATGCCGCCCGGGCGGGTTTCACCCTTCTACCACCAGCCCACCAACGGCACTGAGCCGAAGTTGTTGCGCCCGCCGATCGTTCACCGGGCGAATCCGTACTCGGACATTCCTTCGCTTTACGACCTCTATGAACAGGTATCGGCGCACTCTCCCAAGCTTCAACGCTTTGGGCTCGAGGTGTTTGAGAACGCGCCGCCGGAGACGGGCGATCTGCCCATGGACCTACCTGCGGGGCCCGATTACGTGGTGGGCCCTGGCGACGGGCTCGCGATCAGCCTGTGGGGGAGCGTTGCGGAGCGCCTGTACCGGGTGGTGGACCGTGAAGGGCGGCTGGCGATTCCGGAAGTGGGCCCGGTGATGGTCAGCGGCGACAGCCTGTCGGAAGTGCAGCAAAGAGTGCAACAGGTTTTGCGAACCCAGTTTCGGGATGTATCCGCCGACGTTTCACTGGCGCGCCTGCGCACCGTGCGCGTCTACGTGGTGGGTGAAGTCCGGTCCCCGGGCGCCTACGATATCAGCTCGCTTTCCACGCCTTTGAACGCTCTCATTGCGGCGGGCGGACCCTTGCCGGAGGGGTCGCTGCGCCTGGTGCAGCATTTCCGCGGCAAGAAGCTGGTGCAGAACGTCGATCTTTACGATCTGCTGCTCCACGGGGTGCGGACGGGCCTCGAAAGGCTCGAAAACGGCGACACGATTCTGGTGCCGCCGGTGGGGCCGGAAGTCACGGTGGAAGGCATGGTCAGGCGGCCCGCGATCTATGAGCTTCGCGGGGAGAAGACGCTCGCCGAGGTGCTCCAGTTGGCGGGCGGAATTCTTCCCACCGCCGCCCTGCGGCACATTGAGGTTGAGCGCGTGGTGGCCCATGCAAAGCGGACCATGCTGGGTCTCGACATTCAACATCCCACCGGCTCCGCGGCGGTCAACCAGCAACTTGAGAGCTTTGCGGTCCATGACGGCGACGTGATCCGGATCTTTCCCATCGCGCCTTACAATCAGGAGGCTGTTTATCTTGAAGGGCATGTCTTGCGGCCGGGACGCTATTCTTACCGCCCCGGCATGCGGCTCGCGGACTTGATCTCTTCTTATTCGGACCTGCTGCCGCAGCCGGCGATGGGTTACGCGGAAATCATCCGGCTCGATCCTCCCGACGATCACCCGGTTATTAAGAGTTTCGATCTCGCGGCGGCGCTCGCGCATCCGCAGTCTTCCCCCAAGCTCCAGGCGCTTGATACGGTCCGGATCTTCGGCCGGTTTGATTTTGAGAATCCGCCCGCGGTGACGGTGGGCGGGGAAGTGCGAGATCCCGGAACTTATATCACCTCCGGCGTGGCGCACGTTCGAGACGCCATCTACCAAGCCGGAGGCGTCACTCCGGACGCCTTGCTCGGCTCCGCGCAACTGGTGCGCAGCCGGCCGGACGGGAAGCTCACGATCCTGAGCCTGAATCTTGGCGAAGCCCTTTTGGGCGACCCGCATGAGAACGTGCTGTTGCGGCCGCGCGACCGCATTCTGGTGCAGCGCGACCCCTTGAAGTCCGATCCGCCGAGCGTCTACGTGGAGGGCGACGTACAACGTCCCGGGCGCTTTCCCCTGACCGCCGACCTGCACGTCAGCGACCTGGTGGGCTTTGCCGGGGGATTGAAGCGAAGCGCCGACGCGCGCACGGCCGACCTGACAAGTTACAACGTGCAGGGCTCCCACCCGAAAATAGGAAAGCATCAGGAAATCAATCTGGCAGAGGCGCTTGACGGCAAGCAGGATGCGGTGCTCCACGACGGCGATGTTTTGACGGTTAAGGAACTGCCCAACTGGAACGATATCGGGGCCTCGATTACGATTCGCGGCGAGGTCCGGCATCCGGGAACGTATGGGATTGCGCCCGGGGAACGGCTGAGCTCGGTGCTCGTACGCGCCGGCGGCTTCCTTCCGACCGCCTATCCGCAGGCTGCGGTTCTCGACCGCGGGGAAGTTCGCGCCCTTCAGCAAAAGAGCCGGGACAAATTGATCCAGGAAATGCGGCAGAATGCCGGAGATATCAAAACCTCCCTCAACGAGAGCGCCTCCGACCAGGCGGCGTTGCAGCAAGCGGCGTTGCAGCAGCACAAGCAGGTGCTTGAGGCCCTGCAAAGCGCGCCGATTACGGGACGGCTGGTGATCCATTTGAGCCGCAACCTGAAGGAGTTTGCGGGATCGCAAGATGATATTCCGGTGCGCGCCGGCGACACCCTGATGATCCCCAAAAGGCCGGATTTTGTGATTGTCACCGGGCAGGTCTACAACTCGAATGCCATCACCTTTGAACGGGGCAGGACGGCGGGGTGGTATTTGAGCCGGGCGGGCGGAGTGACCGGCATGGGAAACAAGAGCGCCATCTTCATCGTCCGGGCGAATGGTTCGGTGGTGAGCACGGGCGGGAACATGTGGTGGCACGGCGACGTGCTGTCGGTGCGCGTAGGTCCGGGCGACACGATTGTGGTTCCTGAAAAGCCCCTCGGCAGGTCAACGCTTTGGAAGAACTTAATTCAGATCAGCCAGATCGCGTCATCGTCGGCTATCGCTGCGGCCGTCGCCACTCGCTGATGAGAATTTTAGGAGCGTGGTAACTGAAATTATTGATCCTGGCGTTCCTCATGATGGCAGGTTTTACCGCGGGATTTGCCGCGAGCGCGCCCGCGCGAAATCCCTCGAAGGGCGATGCGGCCGCCCGGCGTCCGGGAGAGCGGGACTGGTGGGGGCAGGGCGGCAAATTCATGGCAACTGAGAAGCGGGACGGACAGGAACCTGATAACGCTCTCGGGCTTCCGCTGTTGAAGAATATCGCCGGGGACCAGAAAGCGATCTGGACGAGCCCGTTCCACCTGCGCCTGCGGGATGCCAACTGGCTGCTGCCTCTGGCGGGCCTGGGAGCGGCGCTGTTTGCAACCGACAGCGCCACCAGCCGCCACCTTGCCATTTCCCAACCGGGCATCCAGCAGAGCCGGACCTTTGCGAACTTCGGGGCCGCTTCGCTGATCGGGGTTGCCGGCAGCCTCTATTTGTGGGGCCGTGCCCGCCACAACGAGCACATGCGCGAGACGGGCCTGTTGAGCGGCGAGGCGGTCATCGACAGCTACCTGGCTGCGACTGCCGTCAAAATGGCCGCGGGCCGGGAGCGTCCCTACGTCGACAACGCCCAAGGGCGTTTCCGGAGAGGCGGCAGTTCTTTTCCGTCCGAGCATGCCGCGGCGGTCTGGTCAACGGCGGGCATCATCGCCCACGAGTATCCGGGGCCTTTGACCAAGCTGTTTGCCTACGGCCTGGCGGCAGCGGTCAGCGGGTCGCGCGTGACGGGCCAAGAGCATTTTCCTTCCGACGTTCTGGTGGGCAGCGTGCTGGGGCTGCTGATTTCCCGCGAGGTCTACCATAAACGCCACAATCCTGAGCTTTGGGGCTCCGCCTGGCCGATGCCCGGGCATGACCGTCAACGGGAGCGAACCCCCGAGAATATGGGCTCGCCCTACGTGCCGCTCGATAGCTGGGTCTATCCCGCCTTCGAACGCCTGGCGGCGCTCGGTTACGTCCGATCGGAGATGCTTGGCATGCGTCCCTGGACGCGGCTCGAATGCGCGCGCCTGGTGGCGGAGGCAAGCGACCGGCTGAGGGCCCGGGAAACGGATGCGCCGCTGGCCGGCCGCGTTGTCGAGAGCCTGCAAAAAGAATTTGCCGGGGCCCTGGCGCTGCTGGGCGGCGGAGGGAACCGCGCGATCGAGGTCGAGTCCGTGTATACGCGCTTCACGGGCATTGCCGGCATGCCGCTTACCGACGGTTACCACTTTGGCCAGACGCTCGAAAACGATTCCGGCCGTCCTTACGGCGAAGGATTCAACATGGTGGCCGGCTTCTCGGGCTGGGCTTCTTCGGGGTCGTTTGCCGCTTACTTTCAGGGTGAGTACCAGCATGCGCCTTCCGGGCTCGCGCTTCCGCTCCGAGCGCGGCAATTCATCTCGCAAGCTGACTACGGCCTGCCGCTCGCGCCGGCCCATCTTTACCCGGCGGTGGACCGGTTTGACGCGCTCAATGCCTACGTGGCGATGAACCTCGATAACTGGCAGGTGTCGGTCGGAAAGCAGAGTCTGTGGTGGGGTCCGGGGGAGGGCGGAGCCATGATGTTCAGCGACAACGCCGAGCCCGTGGATATGATTCGGTTCAGCCGCGTGTCGCCGTTCAAGCTGCCAGGCCCGTTCGCTCTGATGGGCCCGGTGAGGGCGGAGTTTTTCATCGGAAAGCAGAGCGGGGCCAACTTTCTCGACAGTCCGATGGGACTCGTCGGACAGTGGGGTGCGACGCTCAACCCTCAGCCCATTATTATCGGGCAGAAACTCAGCTTCAAGCCGACGCCAAATCTCGAATTCGGATTCGACCGGACGACAATCTATGGAGGGCCGGGCTATCCGCTGACCCCGCACACGTTTCTGAGAAGCCTATTTTCAACCAGCAACGACAAGGCCGGCTCGCCCAACAAACCCGGCGACCGGCGCTCGGGCTTCGACATGACCTACCGGTTGCCGTTCGTTCGGAACTGGGCGACCTTCTACGTCGATTCGTTTGTGGACGACCAGTTCTCTCCCGTCGCTTATTTCGACCGCGCCTGCAATAGCGCCGGGCTCTATTTCGCACGGCTGCCGGGCTTGCCGAAATTCGATCTGCGCCTGGAGGGAGTTTACAGCGACAGCCCCCTCGGCGGATTGTATGACCACGGGTACTTTTACTCGAATTACACCTGGCGCTACGGCTACCGGAACGCCGGCAATTTACTGGGAAGCTGGATTGGCCGCCAGGGGCAGGGCGAGCAGGCGTGGCTGACTTACTGGCGCACGCCGCGCAGCGATCTTCAGTTCCAATTCCGGCATGAGACGGTGGGCCAGGGATTTGTCCCCGGAGGCGGAACGATTAACGACGGTGGAGTGAAAGCGAATTTTTGGCTCCGGCCTGATTTGAGCGTCACCACGTTTCTCCAGTATGAAAAGTGGTCGTTCCCGGTCCTCAGGCCGGGGCCGCAATCAAACTTGACGACATCGGTACAACTGACCTTCTGGCCCCGTTGGAGTTTGCATTGACGGGCGGCGGAGCAGCCGGACTCGAAACGAATCGGAAACGTCCATGAAATCACCGGTCCAAACTCCCTACGAGCCTGAGAGGGAACGGCAGCCCGAAAGCTTTTTCCTCGAAGCCGTCAATGCCGAGATGGCGTCGGAGGCGCGGGAGCGGACGGCACGCCGCCTGCGCCGGCTCTGGAACGGGCGGCGCTTGCTGGTCCGAGCGACGCTGTGGGGGGTTGTGGGGACGGCTTTGGTGGCGCTCCTGATTCCGAGCCGTTATACGTCAACCGTCCGGTTGATGCCGCCCTCGCCCGGCGGGTCAGGGTCGCTTGCGGCAGTTTTGGCGGGCGTCGGGGGACAGGCGGGAGGAGGAGCAGCGGGCCTGCTTGAAAACTCCCTGGGACTCAAAAACTCCAGCGCGTTGTTCGTTGGGATTTTGAACAGCGACCGGGTGCGCGACGCGGTGATTGACAAGTTCCATTTGCAAAAGGTTTACGGCGTCGGCTACCCGGAGGACGCGCGAAAGGTCCTGGCCGAGGCGACCAATGTATCCGCCGACCGCCAGAGCGGGATTATCACCGTTTCCGTCAGCGACTTGAAGCCCTGGCGCGCAGCCGCCATGGCCCAGGAATATATCAACGAATTGAACTACGTGGTCAACCATCTGACCACGTCTTCGGCGCACCGGGAAAGCGTTTTCCTGGCGGAGCGCCTGGAGCAAGTCAAGGGCGACCTGGAAACTGCCGAAAAAGACTTTAGCCGGTTCGCAAGCACGAACACGGCCATCGACATTCCGAACCAAGGCAAGGCCATGGTGAGTGCGGCGGCGACGTTGCAAGGCAACCTGATTGGAGTGGAATCGGAGCTCGAAGCCTTAAGACAAGTCTATACCGACGGCAATGTGCACGTGCGGGCTGCTCAGGCGAGGGTGAACGAGTTGCGGCGGCAGCTTGACAAGCTTGGCGGGAAGGGAACGGACGAGAAAAGCGGCGCCGGCGAACTCTATCCGAGCATCCGGCAACTCTCCACGCTGGGCGTGACCTACGCGGACCTTCTGCGGCGCGTCAAAGTTGAAGAAGCTGTCTTTAAGACGCTGACTCAGGAATATGAAATGGCAAGGGTGGAAGAGGCGCGGGATATTCCCACGGTCAAGGTTCTCGACTCGCCGCTGGTGCCGGAGAGAAAGTCCTATCCGCCGCGCCTGGCGATGGCATTGGCGGGAGGCTTCCTGTCATTGTCGCTGGCCATGGTCTGGCTGATGGTTCGCGGGCGCTGGGATGAAGCTGAGCCGGCTGACCCGCGAAAGGTTCTTGCGCAGGATATTTATTCAACCTTGCGGGCGTATCCCCTGCGAGCCAGTCGAAGCGGTTTGGGACTCGTTCGATCCATCACCGACCGGGGGTGGCGGTGCCGCCTTTCAGGCCGCTCTCGTCGGGAAGACGAGCAGTAGCTGATTGAACATTTAGCTGTAAGTAATTGATTCATAGTTGGTTACTTTGATATCGGCGGCCAGCTGAGGGGGCGAAGCTGTATCGAGAGGCCAAGATGCAAGAACCTGAAATCGACCTGGGGCCGGGCCATTTGCCCGTTTCTGTGGCGGGATCGAGCCCTGGGTTCGCGTGCGAGTTCCTAACCCCCAAGTGGTACGCAGTTTACACCTGCGCACGCCACGAAAAGCGGGCCGCAGAACTTTTGGAAAGCAAGGAGGTGGAAACGTTTCTGCCCCTTTACGAGGCGCTCCATCGCTGGAAGAGCGGCCGGGCGCAAGTGCGGCTGCCGCTGTTTCCGGGATACCTTTTCGTGCGGATCGCTTTGGCGGACCGCCTCAAGGTTCTGGAGATTCCGAGCGTGGTGCGGCTGGTGGGATTCTCGGGGCAGCCCGCTCCACTGCCCGAAGGTGATATTGAAGCGGTCCGGTCGTGCCTTGGGCGCGGGCCGCGCTTTGAGCCGCATCCTTACTTGCCGGCCGGGCGGAGGGTGCGCGTGGCGCGGGGGGCGTTGGAGGGCCTGGAAGGAATCGTCATCCGCCGGAAGAGCCGGACGCGGCTGGTGGTCTCGCTTGACATCATCCTGCGGTCGGTTGCCGTGGAGGTGGAGGCAAGGGATTTGGAACCAGTCGATTTGACAAGCTGAACCTGGTAGCACCCGCACCTTTTTCCCGATTGCCGTCATCATGAAACGATTAGATCCGACGCCTATAGGCAGAATTGATATCATCGGGCTGCAAGTTGCCCGCAACACGGCTTTCAACGTGGTCGGTCGCATCGCACCCCTGCTGGTGGCCGTGGTGGCTATGCCCTATGTGATTCGTCACCTCGGGCCAGACCGTTTTGGACTTCTGGCCTTGGCCTGGATAGTGGTCGGCTATTTCGCGCTGTTCGATTTGGGCATCGGTCCGGCCACCACCAAGTTTGTCGCGGAACTGCTTGGCAAGGGCGAAATCGAAAAGCTTCCCGAACTGGTCTGGACCGCCCTCGCCAGCCAGACGTGCTTCGGCGTTCTGGCCGGCGTGCTGGTTGCGGCCGCTTCGCCTCTGCTAGTTGACCGCTTGCTCAAGATTCCGGTTGAGATTCATCCCCAGGCTCGCTGGGTCTTTCTGATTCTTGCCGCCGCTCTGCCCCTGGATTTTGCCACCGGCTCGTTGCGAGGCGTACTCGCGGCGTCGCAGCGTTTTGATCTTCTGAACGCGGTGGGAATTCCCTCGAGCGCCCTCAACTATCTCTTGCCCGTTGTTGCGCTTGCCTTGGGGTTTGGATTGCCTGCCATTGTGCTCTTCCTGGTTCTGGGACGAGCCGCCTCGCTTGCTGCGCTGGCCGTCCTTTGCGTGCGGCTCTATCCCTCCCTCGGCGCCCGCGCCTGCTTTAATCGGCGCCTCGTCCGACCTTTGCTTACATACGGCGGATGGGTCACGGTCTCCGGCGCCGTTGGCCCCATCCTGGCTTTTTTTGACCGATTCCTGATTGGCATGCTGATTTCTATCGCTGCGGTGGGCTATTACACGCCGCCTTACGTGATATCGAACAAGCTGGGCCTCCTTCCGGCAAGCCTCGCGGCCGCGCTCTTTCCGGCCTTCAGCACCTCGGCGGCACGCGGAGATGCCGAGTGGATCAGGAATGCTCTCGTCCGTTCTCTCAAGTTCCTGCTTCTGCTGGTGGGCCCCGTCGCCTTAATGTTGGTTTTCTTTGCCGGTCCATTCCTCATCGTCTGGCTGGGCGCAAGGTTCGCTGCGGAGGGTACGCTGGTCCTTCAGATCATGGTTGCTGCCATGTTTGTCAACTCCCTTGCCTTTGTCCCGTACCATCTGCTCTACGCCTTGGGTCGTCCAGACTTGCCGGCCAAATTCCACCTTCTCGAGTTGCCCCTCTGCGTTGGCTTGGACTGGCTACTGATCACGCGGTTCGGATTGACGGGTGCTGCTTTCGCCTGGGCCGTTGTCAACAGTCTTGATTTCATTCTGCTCATTACAGCCGCTTGCTGGCTGACGCGCACTTCGCCTCGATTGCTTGCGGGCAGAGACGTAAGGCGTAGCGTTGTATCGCTTCTGGCCCTGGCCGCCGGCCTCACCGTTCTCTGGGTCTCAACGCACACGCTCATCACTGGCGTGGTTTTCACATTGCTCCTCAGCGGTGGATTCCTGCTTGCTGCATGGCATTACGTTCTCGACCTGGAGGAAAAATGGCAGATCAGACTCTGGCTCAAGGTGGCACGGCAGTCTTCCGTCCTCGTCAGCGCCGGAGAGCAACAGTAAGTCAGCGTAGGATCGTATTTGCCTGCGGGCATTTCCGTGCTTCCTGGGGGAAAAGGCGGCACATTTCGGAGTCTCCGGAATCAGGTCTGCGGAGGTCTAAACCTGCTTCAATTTGGCGGATGGCACAATGAAGATGTTACTGACGCCTAGTTTTGTTGCTCGAAAGATCCTGGGCCGAGGACTTCGGGAGCGTTTCCGGAGGCGTTTCCCTCGAAGGGTGCCGGACTACGCTTCATACGCCTCCATCTCTCTCGGAAGGCACGGCCTGGAGATCGGGGGGCCGAGCGCAATCTTCGGAGCCCAAGGCAGCCTTCCCGTTTACGCCCGGCTGGATAGCTTGGATAATTGCATCTTTTCGGGCCAAACGATCTGGGAGGGATCTGTAGAGGAAGGGAAAACCTTCCTCTACGATCCGGAGAAGCCGCCAGGCAGGCAGTTCATTTGTGAGGCGACGGACCTTCGCGGGATTCCTGATGCGAGCTATGACTGCGTGCTGGCCTCCCACGTGTTGGAGCACCTGGCAAATCCGCTGAAAGCCTTAAGAGAATGGAAGCGCGTCTTGGGAAGGAATGGACTCGTATCTCTGGTCTTGCCCCATAAAGATGGCACCTTTGACTGGCGTCGCCCTACGACCACTCTGGCTCACTTGATTGAGGATTTCGATAAGAACGTTGGCGAGGATGACAGGACTCACTTGTCTGAGATCCTTGATCTCCACGACCTTACGAAGGATGAGGCAGCAGGTTCTGCTGAACGGTTCCGTGAACGCTGCCTTCACAACGATACAAACCGCGCCATGCATCATCATGTTTTTGACACGGCTGCTGCCGTTGCGATGGTCGATCATATCGGTCTCCAGCTACTACGGGTGGATCTTCTTAAACCATTCCACGTCATTCTGCTTTCGCAATCTTGCACCGGCTTCCCCGACAACAGAGCGTTTCTCGGGGTTAACGCCCCATACCGGCGGCGCAGTCCGTTTCCATCTGACCGTGCGGCCGCCTTACCCTGACAATTCTTTGCGCACATGCCCTTGTGGCTCCGTGGCCGCAGAGCTGGGAAACAGGCCCGCACCTAGGATCGCTGCAGCGACAGCTAATCCCGACCCTTTCCGATGAGAACTCTGAATAATCGACGCGGCAGGGTAAGAGAGCTAACGGCCTTCGGGCTGATCTTTTACACGCCCCGCCCTTGTCTTTTGCTTCCATTCTCAACCGGAATGGCTGGCAGGATACGCCCGAGGGCCTCGAATGGGTCGAGAACCTCTGTCATGATCGACCGTGGCTCCCGGAAGATTTACCTGAAAAGATTAAAGCCTGGGTGCAAGAAAACTCCGGTCCAGGCCACCTCGGGCGAGAGTTGAGGCGAGTGTCGTGACGAAGTCCGCTCCTTCGGTTGCAAGCGTTACTGTTTCCTGCAATGCCCAGGCAATCTTGCCGCGGCAAATGAGCGCTCTGTTGCGGCAGAGCCGGCCGCTTCAAGAGATCATCGTGGTGGACAACCACTCCTCAGACCGGACTTGTGAGATGCTGGTTGAAAAGTATCCGCAAGTCACTCTCCTAAGACTTGCTTCCAATCTGGGGGTTGGGGGCGGCTATCATGCCGGCCTCCAGTATGCTGCGATAGAGAAAAGACACGATTGGGTGTGGCTGCTTGACGATGACAGCGTGCCCATGGACGACGGTCTGGAAAACCTTTTGAAGGCACGGGACTTTCCGGAATGTTCGGGCGGAGACCTTGGTGTATTGGCGCCTGTGCCTATCCATCTTGGAAGCCAGCCCACCTGCCCCGGGCTGCTTTGGAGAAATGGCTGGATCGAACCTGCCTTTGACGTTTCACAGCAGGCCGTCCAACTGGTTGACGCTGTGATCTCATCGGGGAGCCTGATCGACCGAGAAGTTGTGGAAACAGTTGGCTTGCCGCGAGCGGATTTCTTTATGGATTTCGTTGACTATGAATACTGCCTTCGCATCCGCAGCCATGGCTACAAGATCGCTATGGTTGCCGGGAGCCTCCTCAGCCACAGATTAGGAAATGTAAGGACGGCAAGACTCCTAGGGCGATCGAGGAACCGCCTGGACTATCCACCCTGGAGAGAGTACTACATCAGCCGCAACCAAACTTTTACCATTTGGAATGACTACCCGGATTGGGAGAACAAAATGTTTGTCATTCGCAGCCTTCTTCGCCGCGCTGCGGGCATCATTGTTTTCGGAAAAGAAAAACGGGCCTGCCTTCGCATGATCCTAGCCGGCTTCAGGGACGGGCGCGCTGGAAAGTTGGGAATTCGATACCAGCCCAATGACTGACGCCTTTTACAGAAACGCCGCTTCAGCGCAAAGCACTTACAGCCTGCAGAGAGACCCCAAGATGAACACCCGGCAAGTTTCGCCTGCCACCACTGAGCCTCTGGTCTACATCATTCTTCTCAACTGGAATGGCTGGCCGGATACTCTGCAGTGTTTGGAGTCGCTCGGGAATCTTGCCTACACGAATTACCGCATTCTGGTTATCGACAACGGGTCAACCGACGATTCGGTTGAGCGGCTGAGGAATTCCGATCACGGGATCAGGCTGATGGAGAATGGAGAAAATTTGGGGTTTGCAAAAGCCTGCAACGTGGGCATCCGCGAAGCGCTTCGAGAAGGCGCCGAGTACGCGTGGCTGCTCAACAACGATACGGTGGTTGGCCCAAGTGCGCTTCGCGCTCTAGTCGGCCGTGCTGAACAGGACCGGCGGGTCGGAGGGGTCGGCTCGGTGGTTTATTACCTTGACAAGCCGGAGCAGGTGCAAGCCTGGGGGGGCGGGTACGTGAACTTCTGGCTGGGCCATTCGCGGCACTTCACGAGCCGCGTCAGCGAACAGAAGGTCGGCTTCATCACGGGAGCCAGCCTGCTGCTATCCGGGCGTGCACTTAGCGAAATCGGCCTGCTGGACGAACAGTTTTTCATGTACTGGGAGGACGCCGACTGGGCCTTCCGTCTGAAGCGGGCCGGCTGGAGGCTGGCGGTGGCTGAGAAGTCAGTGGTCTGGCACAAAGAGTCCGCGGCGGTCGGGCGAAGTAGCCCGCGGCTGGATACATACTTTAACACCTCAGCCGTACGCTTCTTTCGCAAGAACGCTCCGCTGCCGATGTTCTCTGTGTGGTCCGGTGTGGGCCTGCGCCTGCTGAAGAGGATGATCTTCAGGGATTGGGTGAGGGTCCGGGCGGTGTGGCGAGGCGTCCGAATTGCAAATGGCTGAAACGATGGTTTCACGGGAAGTTTCTCTGTGGGTGATTGCCGGCTCGATGGCAGTCTCGATCGCTTGCTACATCTGGCTGAGCAGGCGCGAGGAGAGCTATCTCAACATTCTGACGCCGGGCATTGTTATCAATATTCCCGCCTATTATCTCCTGCCCCTGGCTTACATGGGTTTGTTCGGCAAGGTGTTCGGCTCTGAGTACACGGCGTATGCCTATGTTTACGTCTATGCCACTCTGGCTGTTGAAAGCGTGGGCTTTGTTCTTGCCTATCTGTGGACAGGGCAGAAGATGATCCGCCTGCCGTTCGCGCTGTCATACCGTAATTTCACGGCGGCCGCGCTCGGGTGCCTGGGATTCGCTGTGGCGCTCTACGTTCCTGTGCTGGTGAAATTTCGGGAATATATTGCGGACCCAAGGGAGATTTACCGCCTGACGCACACGGGATTTGGGTTGGAGACCTATGTTTCCAGCATTCTCGGCCTTCTCGCTGTAGTGTTCATCCTGTTTACACACCGCCGTTGGTTCGTCAAATGCTTCGTCGTCATTAGCGTTGCCGGACTCCTCTGGCTTCACGGAAGCAAGGGCCAGGTTCTCACCTTGGTTTTTCTATTGCTCCTTTTTGGGGCCTATGTGAAGGGAAAGAAGGTCGGTTTTCTAGGGGTGCTCATGGGTGGCCTGGGGGTAGCGGGGATGGTGCTTGCCTTGTTCGCCTTAACCATGCAGTTGGGGGGAAGCGCCATCTCCACTCTCGAGACGATCAGTTCGTATTCGGATTTCACTCAGAACGCCATGCTGGTGATCGATTCACGCCTGCCGGCGCAGGACGGGCGCCTTACGCTCGAAGCGAATACCTACGCGTTGGTTCCGCGCGCCTTGATGCCCGGCAAGCGCAAGGATTTTGGCACCTTCTACCTGGCGAAGAAGTTTTATCCCGCCTGGTATTTTGGCGATACGGGGTCTCCAGCCTTTGGAATCGGAGTGCAGTATGCCGATTTCGGATGTTTTGCGGTGCTTTATCTGCTGCTTTTCTCCTTGCTTCGAGGGTGGTTGGCGAGGATTTTTGTCAACCGGCTGAAGCTGACAAGGCATCCCGCAGATTTCGTGATCGTGGCTTTCCTGGCGGGGGTTTCGATTTTCCCCATTGGAGGCGTGGGATGGTTATTTCCTGAAGCCCTTGTCGTGGCGCTCTTGATCAGATATCTGTCGCGCCTGGGGGCCCGGCCGGTGTTACTCGGCGGCCATGCTGGAGAACTGAGCCATGCCTGAACGTACTCCTGACAACATGCTTTTAGGGCAGGGGCTGTCTCAAAACAGCGTTTCGCGGCGTGAGGAAGGCATCCTTTACGACGCCAGGTGGATCGGCCGGCATGGAATCGGGCGGTTCGCAGATGAAATCTCCAAGCGTCTCTCATCGCTCGTTCATTACAAGGAGCAACGCCCTCCCTGGCACCCGGCGGACCCTCTTCTGTTAAGCGCAGAACTGTGGTTCCGAAAGCCGAAGGTCTTTTTCAGCCCGGGATATAACGCTCCCCTAACTTGTCCGGGTCCGTTTGTATTCACGCTTCACGACCTTCACCATCTTCGTGTTCCGGAAGACTCGAGCATCGCGAAACGCGCTTATTACCGGCACATTATCCTGCCGGCATGCCGCCGCGCCGCTTTTGTCCTTACCGTTTCGGAGTACTCGAAGCGGGAAATTGTCGATTGGGCCCGCGTCAGCGAAGAAAAAGTGATCAACGTGGGGAACGGCATCGGTCCGCCCTTCGTTCTGGACGGACCGAGGCACGCTCCGGGCTACGACTATCTGCTTTACGTGGGCAGCAGGAAGCCTCACAAGAACCTTTCGCGCCTTCTCCACGCCTATGCAATTTCAGGGGTCCGAAAGGATGTCCGGCTGGTTCTGGTGAGTGGATCATCGGACACTGCGCTGGAAAGCGAAATCGCACGGCTGGGGCTTAGCGGGGAGGTCTTGTGCAGAACCTGCACCTCGGATGATGAATTGGCTGGTCTTTATCGGGGTGCCGTCGCCTTTGTGTTTCCGTCGCTCTACGAGGGGTTTGGCCTTCCGCCGCTTGAGGCGATGGCCTGCGGAACTCCCGTCCTGGGGTCCAAGGCGGCGGCAATCCCTGAGATATTGGCTGACGCCGGGTTGTTGGTCGATCCCTTAAGCGTGGAGGAGATTGCCGACGCGATTCGCCGCTTGGTGCGGGATTCGGCCCTGCGCGAGAGCCTGCGCCGGAAAGGCCCGGAGCGGGCCAGGAAATTCACTTGGGTTGATTCAGCCCGCAAGATTTTTGAGGTTCTACAGGCGGCTGCGTCGAACTGACCGGCGGCGCCGGAGCGGGCAACCGTTTCGCGGCATTCCTTCAACTCTGGTTTCTATTTCTTCGAATTGTTCAATCCTATTGCTGCGCAAAACCAGGAGTCCTATGCCCCTAAGTTCAATTTTGGTTCTTACAAAAAACGAAGAACGCAACATTGCAAGATGTCTCACAGCAGTTCTTCGCCAAACCGCTATCGGGGAATCCGAAATCATTTTGATTGATTCGGGCTCGACTGACCGGACGATGGAGATTGCATCCACTTTCCCTGTGGAAATCCACTGCATTCCTGCCGGGAGCTTTCATCACGCCCGCACGCGGAATTACGCAGCCAGCCTGGCGAGCAAAGAGTATTTGGTGTATCTCGCCGCCGACGCCTGGCCAGCCACAAATACCTGGCTTGAAAACCTGCTGGCGCCGTTTGCTGACCGTGGCGTGGCAGCGGTTTACGGCCGGCATCTTCCCAAAGAAGGAGCCACAGTGGAAAGGCGGGCAACCCTTGCCAGCGTCTATGGTGAAAAACAGATCACCAAGGACATGGCCGCGAAACGGGATTTGGGTTACCGCTGCTATCACCTTTCCACGGTCAACGCGGCCCTGCGCCGCGAGGCATGGTCCGCGACGAAGTTTCCCGAAGATGTCAAAGTGTTCGAGGACATCGCAATCGGCAAACGCCTGATCGACGCTGGCTGGAAAATTGTCTACGAACCTCATGCCGAGGTTTACCACTCGCACAATCATTCTTCCGACGCTCTTCTCAAGCGCTATTTCGACCTGGGTGTTACCTGGCGGCGTTTGGGGATGTGGGACGCCGAGGTGAGGGCCTCTTTGGTAAGAGACGCTTGGCGCGTGGTGTCGGGAGGAAAGCGCCCAGCGGCAAAAGATCGTCGGCAATCCAGCCGATATAGCTCTTTGAGCCTTGCAGCAGCCAAGTACCTCGGAATCTCCCTGGGACTGAACGAACGGCTTCTGCCTCTGAGCCTCAAGAAGAGGCTGAGCGCGTTCCAGTTGTTTGACTGATGTCCAGGGGAAACCGCGCAAGCGTGCGTTGAGGAATTACAGGAGAATTTTATGAAACTGAAAGTTGAAAGCCGACCGCTCGCGGACATGGCGGTGCTTGTGCCTGAGGTCTATGAAGACCCGCGTGGTTTTTTTATGGAGACTTTCCGGGCGGACCAATTCCAGTCGCTGGGGCTTCCGGGGGAGTTTGTGCAGGATAACCATTCGGGCTCAGTGCGTGGAGTTCTGCGGGGAGTGCATTTCCAGTGGGACCCGCCGATGGGAAAGCTGATGCGCGTCACGCGCGGGGCGGCTTTTCTGGTGGGTGTGGACATTCGAAAGGGTTCGCCGACCCTGGGAGCGTGGTTCGGGCTGGAAGTCTCGGCCGAGAACCGGAAGCAGGTGTGGGCGCCGGCTGGATTTGCCCGGGGCTTTTGTGTTTTGTCGGACTACGCCGAGATCCAGTACAAGTGCACGGGAATCTACAACTCCCAGGGAGAGTCGGGCCTTCGCTGGGATGACCCTGAAATCGGCGTCGAGTGGTCCCTTTCCGACGTTCTTCTTTCTGAAAAGGATCGCAAGGCGCAGTCGCTTGCTGAGTGGCTGGCGTCGCCCCTTTCCGAGAATTTCAAGTTCTAAAACGAAAACTTCCATCGAGGTGATGATCATGAAGCTTCTGATTGCCGGAGGCGCCGGCTACATGGGTTCCGTTTTGATTCCCAAACTGTTGGATCGCGGATACAACGTGGCCGTCGTGGATCTGTTCTGGTTTGGCAACCACCTGCCGGGAGAAGTCGATATTCTCCGCAAAGACATCTTTGATATTGATGCGGAGGATCTTGCAGAGTTCGATCAGGCCGTTTTTCTCGCCGGGCTCTCGAACGACCCGATGGCGGAGTATTCACCGAGCAAGAACTTCATCTACAACGCCGCCACGCCGGCTTATCTGGCTTACATCGCCAAAAAAGCGGGGCTCCGACGCTATGTCTACGCCAGTTCCTGCTCCGTGTACGGTTATACCGACAACGAGCTTTTTGACGAGAGCCGGCCCGTTTCTTCTTCTTATCCGTACGGGATCTCCAAGCTGCAGGGTGAACAGGCGGTGATGAACCTGGCGGACGAGCGGTTTTCTGTGATTGCCTTACGCAAAGGGACTGTTTCGGGCTACAGCCCGCGCATGCGCCTCGACTTGATCATCAACACCATGTTCAAGACAGCGGTTTGCGAACGGCGCATCATGGTCAACAATCCTTCCATCTGGCGGCCCATTCTGAGTATTGAAGACGCCGCCAATGCCTATATCCGGGCGATCGAAGCGAGTCCCACGATTTCAGGAACCTTCAACATTGCTTCAGGAAATTACACGGTGGGTGAGGTGGGCGACCTTGTGCGCAGGGCGGTGGAAGAGCATCTGGGTTTCAGCGTGCAATTGACGATTAAGCACCTTGAAGACTTCCGGAATTACAAGGTGAGCGTGGAGAAGGCTGAAAACGTCTTGAGCTTCCATCCCGACCACAACGTCAAGTCGATTGTGGGTAACCTGGTTCAACACATGGACAGATTCCAGGATTGGGACAATCCGCTCTATTACAACATCCTGGCGCTGAAAGCGATGGACCGGGAAGCAACCCTGGCCCCGGCAGGAATGGCGACGACATGAGGATTATGCTGACTGGCGCACAGGGCCAACTCGGATCCGACCTGCACCAAGCCCTTCAAGGCCGAGGGTACACCGTGCTTCCGCTCAACCACGCGGACGTTGATGTTACGGACGCGGCGCAGGTGGATGAAGCCATCGTGAAGGCCCGCCCGGACGTATTTATCAACACGGCGGCGTTTCATAAAGTCGAAGAATGCGAGCGCCAGCCGGACGCGGCCTTTGGCGTAAACGCCGCAGGCGCCCTGAATCTTGCCAAGGTTTGCGGCAGGCTGGGGATTGTCCTGGTTCACTTCAGCACGGACTATGTGTTTGACGGCAGCAAGCCGCAGCCCTACCTGGAAACTGATTTGCCTGCTCCGCTCAACGTCTACGGAGCGTCCAAAGTGGCCGGAGAACACCTGATTGCGGCGAACCTGGAGCGCGCCTTTGTGGTGCGGACGTCGGGACTTTACGGGCTGGCGGGAAGCAGCGGCAAGGGCGGAAACTTTGTCGAGACCATGCTCAGGAAGGCCCGCGAGGGCAGCCCCATTCGGGTGGTTGACGACCAGGTGTTGACGCCGACGTCTACCCGGGACTTAGCTGATGTGGTCTGTCAACTGTTTCCGACCGAAGCGTACGGGCTTTACCACGTCAGTTCCGAGGGCCAGTGCTCCTGGTACGAGTTTGCGCGCAAGATTTTTGAACTTCAAGGATTCCGGGTGGACTTGCAGCCTGTTGCGACCAGCCAGTTTCCCAGTCCGGCCAGGCGCCCTGCGTATTCGGTGATGAACAAATCCAAACTGCGAGGGGTGGGACTTGTCATGCCTCCTTGGGACGTCTCGCTCAGCCGTTACCTGAAGTCCCGGGCAATGGCGCAGGAGTTTGCGCCCGTTGCCGGGGGACTGAAAAACCCTGCCGCGGCGGTGTCCTAGTCCTCTTATGGGCAGCCTGTTTCTGCTGTTTTTCCGTTCGACATGCCATAGGTCCGTATGATTCGGCGACACCTTAATCGAACGCACTTCTGCCTGCGGCTGACAACGTTTTTGCTGCCGGCCCTGGCTTTTGCGATCGCAGCCTACCTGCGTTTTGACGCGAACCTCTTTTCGCAGGCCACCAATGGCGTTGATTCGAGCCCCTACTTTGCATTGCTGTTGCTGGTGACGGTGGTCTGGGCCATGGTGGCGGAACATTACGGCCTTTGCACGGTTAAGTATCTGTTTGCGCCGGGTGGAAAGACCCCAAAAAGTCTTCTCGCCTGCTTTGTGATGTATGCCGCCGTGCTTGCCATGATGTTCTTTTACCGTGCCGAGAGTTTTTCCCGTCTCTTTATCGCTCTCAGCGCTGTCACGCTGGTCCTTTTGACCATCTTCACGCGGGTGGTCTTCAGGGTTATCTGGCACCGGCAGCGTCGTTGTGAGCTGAATTGGATCAAAATTCTGATCATCGGAGCCGACGAATTTGCCCGGCAGGTTGCCCGGTCGCTGACCTGCGGGGAAGTCATGCCTTGTCGTACGGTGGGGTTTGTTTCCTTGCCCGGCCAGAAGGCGGCGGAGTTCAAGGCTCCTGTCTACACGATGGAAGATCTGGAGACGCTGGCTTCGAGAAATGGCATTGATGAGGTCATCCTGGCTCTTCCGCTTTCCCGCTTTGCGGAGATACCTGCCCTGATGACCCGGTTGGAACCTCTGTGCGTTCCCATCCGTGCGACCTTGGATATGGGGGAGGATATTTTTGTCCGGGAAAGGCTATTCGATCTTGGCGGGATGCTGATGCTCGACCTGAATTCGACTCCCGCGGAGTCGATTACCTATTTCATCCTGAAGAGGGCCTTCGATCTGGTTTTCTCGTTTGCGGCGGTGGTGGTGGTGGGGCCTTTGATGTTGCTGATTGCCGCCCTGGTCAAGCTGACCTCCCCTGGCCCCGTGCTGTTTACTCAGGATCGCGTGGGATTAAATGGCAGGATCTTTCGCATCTACAAATTCCGCACCATGCGGCAAAGCGCGGCGGATGAAAGCAATACGCGCTGGACGACTCATAACGACCCTCGACGCACCCGGCTGGGGAGCTTCTTGCGTGCCACCAGCCTCGATGAATTGCCCCAGTTTTTCAACGTTATCGGAGGCGATATGAGTGTTGTCGGGCCGCGTCCCGAACGCCCGTTTTTCGTGCAGAAGTTCCTGCGCGACATCGCGCTTTACAATAGCCGGCATTACTTGAAGGTCGGCATCACCGGGTGGGCGCAGGTGAATGGATGGCGCGGCGACACTTCCATTTTTAAGCGGCTTGAGTATGACCTTTATTACCTGCGAAACTGGAGCCTGTCTTTTGACCTGCAGATTATCCTGCTGACCCTCCTGCGGGGCCTCTCCAATCGAAACGCCTACTGATCTTAGACTCACGGAACTCAAGGGTGACCGGGACTGAAGACGAGTGGTCCGGAATGGGTTCTAATTTGAAAAATGCGGGTTTCGGGAGTTCGTTAGGCTTCAAGCGACTCAGGGTTAAGCGACAAAAGCCTGTTCCAAGCCGCTTTGAAAGCGCCGGCTGAAAAATCCTTCTCAATCGTTTCACGAGCGCACTTCCCGAGGCTTCGAGCGAGTTCGCGATCGGCGATAAGCTGTTTTGCGCGCGCCACGGCTTCTGAGGCGTTCTCTACGAGGAACCCGTTCTCACCGTTTCGGATCAGGGTTGACGGGTGTCGCAGCGCAATCACGGGCATTCCCGACGCCATGGCTTCGAGTACCGCCAGGTTATAGCCGTCTTCAGGTTCGCGGGTAAGGTTCAGATAGGCCCTGGATTGACAATAAGACGACCGCAAATCGTTCCAGTCCCGTGAGGGCCGGCACCCTGGAATTTTGGGATTCTCGCCAAGAATCCTGACGGGAACCTGGGAACGGATCTCGAGCAGTTGGTCAAACGCGAAATGCCCCCGATGGAGCATATTGCCCACCACCAGCAATGAGGGTTGGCCGCCTTCGTAAGGCCCCATTTCATCCAGCGCGATTCCTTGGTCGATTACAGTCCCCTTCAAATCCCAATCTGATCCGGCGTGAGCGGAAATGAACACGACGCGTACTAGTCCCAAGCCGACCAAGGGCCGAAGAGAGATGTTAGCGTACACTTTCTTTACCAATCTGCGGAAACCGATCTTGCTGAATTCGAGCCGGCCTCTTCTGCCGTGGATCACCTGGAAGTAAGGTTTGTGGTATCGAAGGCAGTAGGGGAGAAACCTGGCGACATCGCGCCGAATATCATGCCCGACGACAGCGTCGAATTTAGAGAAGTCCCCTCGGGCGGTTTTCCAATCGGTCAGTTCGAAGTTGCCGGGCAGAGGACGGTTGCCATGTACCCACTTATTGAGAAGCGACCAGTGGTGCCCTATCTTCGACAGATTATAAAGATAGCCCGTGTGCCGGTTGACGGTAAGGATATTAAGATTCGGAATTTTTCCCATATTGTTTCCAGTCCGGTTTTCGCCGGGCAATCCTGCTTGATTGGCAATCCGACGACCAACTTGGCGCCGCTCTCCCCTATGCGCCATCAGCGCAACCGCACCTTGCGATAGGGGGCGCGCATCCTCAATTGAAATCTGCGACAAGCTCAATGGAGCGGCTATCTTACACCGCTCACGGAAACGTTGCTCATAAGCGGAAACAACTCGCGCAGTCGCGAAATCATTCACTCGTTCTGTAGTCGCGGAGACAAACCTTCGCTCATGTCTGGGGGACCCTGGAAACCCTTCTGCCAAGCGAAGCGCGGTGCCTTCGAGCCACCGGCAACAGGAAAAAAAAACAAAGCGGAAGAAGCAAGACCAAAGGCGGAACGGCGGCCAGGAAAAGGGACTCAAGGGTTACCAGAATAGTTCCGGTGCCGCTGACCGACATGAGGTAGCTGAGAATAGCCCCCCAGAAAATGAGCATGACGATGTTCATCGTTTCTTGACGCAAAAGATACCGGTGAACCCAGCCAAATATCATCCCTTGAAGCAATGAATACAACAGCAGGCCTGCCAGTCCCCACTCAGCATATCCTGTGCCGTACAGCATCAACCCTGCGGACAACCCCGTGGCATTGGTTGATTGGTCGACCATAAGGTCGAAAATATACTCTGAAAGCAGCGGTGTCTTAGGCCGGCCCCTTACTTGGTCTTCAATCCGTTCGACCTCACGATGGAAGGCTCCGCCGCGCATCGGACCGAAACGATTCATGTACTTGAAGATGAAGTCCACCGGCGCCGAGGCCTCCGTCGTAAGCCGATCGGAGTAAATCTGATAAATTTCTTGAGCCTGCCAGTGTCCATGGACCGACACCTGGCGAACCGCAACAATTGCAGCGGATACCGGGACGACAATGACAATCAGCGGCAATAGGGATTTCCAAAAATTCCGCTTCTTGTTCATGTAAAAGAGCAAAATGTTAAACCAGATAAAAACCATGATGGCGGCGGCTTTAGAAGCCAATAGCGCGTCAGCGAGTATTGCGAGTCCCAGCCCCATATACATCATGCCCTTTGCGCCGCGGGATCCTGTCTGTCGATGCACTGCCCAACCTACAAGCGCCAGGCTTGCATAACAGCCTGGACCGAACACTGTCATGAGGCGATTAACGATACCGCTGGTGGACGTAACCCAGCCCAGGGCAGGGAAACTCGACAGGATAGGAATTCCGCGCTCGCTGAAAAAAACACACGTAACAAAAGTCGCCGCAAGAAGTGACAGAAACAGTCCGACATTCAAGGGCAGGACCGGAAACAGCAACTTAATCCTGGTGCCCTGAGGAGGTTTGCCCGGCTTGGAATTGGGTTCTGGAGGAGTGCGGTTGTCTTTGCGGTCTTCGGTCTTGCCGCTTTTCCCGGAACGATAGGAAATAAGAAAGTCGGCCGCAAGAAGGCCTGCGTAGAATGCTCCGAAAGCGACGGCCGCATAGGCATAGGAATTGCCTCCAAACTCGGCATGAATTCGCAGGAGTCCCGCATATTGGCACACGAAAAATGCCGCCCAGAAAAATGGGAGGCAAAAAACGTTTCGGTACCGGCGGACCACTAGGGCCACGATGGCTGCGACAAAGATGGAAACAATGATTTCAATCACTTTGGTTTCCTAACAGGCTTCGCAGCTTGCGTCATCCTCAAACTCAGAAGATCGAATGAAGTTGTGCGGCATGCTGGATTTTCACGCCATCGGTTCCAGCCATCATTTCGCGCCAGCGGTGTCCGCTGGGGGGGGATCCCCGAAGCTTTCCTCATGGGGCGAATCGCTTGCCAAGTCGGCCGAAGACTCCATCAAAAACCGCGCGGCAGACAACTTTGCACCTTGCCAGCGGATGATCATAGAAAAGGATCGTTGCGCCGACAGACTTTATTAGAAGCATAACCGGAATAATAGGCGCAATCCAAGGTTTCGAGTACTTTGTCCTAACGAAGGTTTCGTTCCGGATGAAGTAGTAGAGCCTCCAGGCGTGTGAGGTTGGTATTCCCGAACCTTTTTTGGCGATACCTAAAAACTTGCTCTTCGATGGAATCGGTACGCCATGCCGATGGATAACCTTGCTGGAGGGGACCAAAAACATTTTGAATTGCCTGGAAATGCGGTAGGTGAATTCCAAGTCGTCCCAAAAAATAAAGAGCTCTTTTAGCGGCAGTCCGACGGCGCTTACAGCCTGGTTCCGGATCATGACAGCCAGGAACCCCGCTGCCTGAATAGAGATTGCAGGAGATTCCAGCGAGGCTTTGCTCACGGCCGGGAGAAAGCCCATGGTCCGGCTAAACCGCCGGTAGTTTCCGTCGCCCACAGGAATCCAGCCGACGCCATGCGGGGAAGCGGTCATGATGGAGTTGATATGCTCGTAATTGGACGTCTGATTCGGTGGCCTCGCCTCCAGCACTAGCGACGCTAAGAGCCCGACGGAGGGGTCCTCAAATGCGGGGGAGTTGGCTAAAGCTTTCAGGGCGTCTACTGCCGGCTCGACGTCGTCGTCCATCACCCAGATCCACTCGTACCCTTTTTCGTGCGCCAGCCGAATCCCCTCGTAGTACCCGCCCGATCCGCCCAAGTTTTCTTGAAGCCGAATGTGGGTGACTTTCCCCTGGTACTTCTGCTTTAAAATATCCGGGGTGTTGTCGGTCGAGGCATTATCGATCACCAAAATCGCATCGAGCGGACGATCTTGATGGGTAAGGGCCTCGAGACACCGATCGAGCAGAGCGCACCGGTTGTAGGTGACCACTACGGCGGCAATGCGAGGCTTGCTGCTAGAATTTTCCATGGACGACTCTTTCCGGTTCATCAAGCACGATATGGTTAATGGCTTCCACGCCCATCATCACGGAATGATCCATATTGCCGACTTCATAGCGCCATGCTCCGAAGCGTCCGCGAGAATAAATCTTTTGCAGCAGAAGCGCAGGCTGGATAACCTCCAGCGCTGCGTTGCGGTCGAGCGTCGGGATGGGATAGGAGTACGGTATTTCCCGAGTGTACCTTGAAACCACCAACTCCCGGTCCGCCTCTTCCAGCAAACCTTCCCGGATCAGCCCCGCAAGGGTCTGTTCCATAACCTCCTCGTGATTTATGCGCGCGCCCACGGGACAGGAGACTTCACACATGAGGGAGCTGTACTGTTCCACGTTACCATTTGGAACGTTGAAAGGCGAGTAGTTCGAAAAAAAGGTGGCTCGATAAAACGGAATCTCCGGGGCCGGGAAGTAGACCCAGCATTTTGTCGTATCGAGCTTCTTTTTCAGGCCGATTCCAAGGACCAGCAAATTGTTATGCCGAAGATGGCCCCCGGCTTCAATCAGCCGATTATCCGTTGGTTTCAGGATGTTGACCAGAAGGTCGACCGGCATCGTGTTAATCAGCATGTCGAAGTTATCGCCGGTGCCGTCCGCGAAAGAGACCCTTTTGCGTTGCGTGTCAATTTCCACCAGCTCCTTGCCGGGTTTCACGTGATCGCCCAGGTGTTGCCCAACGCGGCGGTAGATTTCACCCGTTCCGCCATGCAACGGGAACTTAAACTTGCTGTTGGGACCCCAGCCCAGGTCGTCCTGCTCACAGACAACGTTTTGGAGCAAACGTTTGAAGTCGACCACGGCGACGCGTTCTGCAAGCCACTCCTTGGACATTTCCTCCAACGGCGTCGTCCATACCTTGGAATTGTATGGAAACATGAAGTGAGCGGCGATTCCTTCGCCGAATGTCGCTACAATCCAGTCACGAAAGTTTCCCGCGCGGCCCGCGTCTGAAGCTCCCCAGGCCTGGGCGGCGCCCAGCAAGCACTCAAGCTGGGCCTGTTTCGGAAGATAGCGGAGATTGTTCTGGAAGGGATACGGAACCCAGTTTCCTCCAGTGACAATCCAGCTTTCGCGGACGCGCTCGTGAATTTCCTCCCCAAGGAACTTGTCGATTAAGCGATCGTAGTAAGGGAAGTGGGAGAAGATGACATGGCCACCCTCATCCCAGGTAAACCCTTGTTCATCCACAAACGACGAGGCGTGCCCGCCCACATAATTGTGACGTTCATATAACACCCAGTTTTCATAATTAAGTTCGGCGAGCCTTAGGCCAGCGCCCAGGCCGGTTGGTCCTCCCCCGATAATTACAATCCGCTTTGACATCGTCCTCTCCATTAACTCACTCGCCACGCGGAAATACGGTTGGCTCCCTTAAGGGTTTCCAGATTTCACGTTTCTTCGTCACCTGGGACTGCCCTTTTTAGCTGCTGCCAACAGTGCGTGGCAAGCGAAACCTGCAATTTTGATTGAGTGACTACCCAAACGTTCTCCCGGCGGGAGAACGCTGGGGTTGGCGCGACGGCCAACCCGTCACCCAGCAATCCCGCCGTTTTATAATTTTTGATGGAACTGGACGTCCCCGGCGGTATCCCCATTGTATACCGAGAACCTTGGCCGAGCCTACTCAGACGACATCGACCCGGGGCAAGGACGACCCCAGATTATGGCCATTGCCCATGAAGGCAGCAGCCGTGGGAGCTTCAACAGTCAAGTCAAAGGACTTGCTCTGTGCCTCCTCCCTCAAGGTGGCGGGATGCTTTGCCGCCCTTGTTATAAATCAAGCACGATACCGAAATACGAGTAGCGAGCGAGGGTCTACTTGCCTTCCTTCATGGAGCAGTTTCCCGGCCGTTCATGGGGGAGGAGCCTGCTTGGTCTGCCCATTTGGGGCGCCAACAGCAAGGGATAATTTTCAGTTGACACCTACTGGGATGCATGGGAAATTCATCCGAAGACCTTTTGGAGGCCACGCGGGCATTCTATCCGGCGTTATTCTTGGGATATGGATGGGGGCTTTGAAATGGACCGGAAGCCCGCTCAGCACTGCGGTTGTTGTATTTCCCTCCATGGCTTGGCCTGCGATTACTCTGGGTAAAAACAAATCCTCGGAGGCTGACATGCTGGCGGTCAGGTTGGGAAACCCGTACGGATTTGCATGAAAGGTTCCGTGGAAGAATCGTCAGATACACCTCGCAGTCGTTTGCGGCTGGCCGCTCGCCGGATCACGCAGAGCGCGGTTGCCAAGAACGCTCTGTCGCTTTATTCATTTCGCTTTGCCAACTACGCTCTGCTTTTGGTGACCGTGCCCTATTTGGTCCGTGTCCTGGGGGCCGGCCCGTTCGGGCTTCTTGGCTTCGCCCAAGCGCTGGTCGCCAGCTTCGCCACGTTCGTTGATTATGGATTCGACTGGTCTGCGACGCGGGAAGTTTCATCTCAGCGGGAAAACCTTGAATTGGTCAACCGGACTGCCATGAGCGTGTGGGGCGCTAAAGCTTGCCTTCTGCTCCTGATTCTGGGTGTTTTGCTCCCGCTCACAATTTTTGTGCCGAAGGTGCGGATGGCGGCGGCGCTGGTGTGGGCTCTCACGGGCATCCTGTTTGGAAGAGTGCTTTTCCCCGTTTGGCTGTACCAGGGTTTCGAGCGAATGACCGGTATCGCGGTCATCAATCTTTCGGTCAGAGCGGCTGCTCTGATCTGCTTGGTTCTGTTCGTCCGGCATGCAAATGATCTTCTGCCTTGCGCAATCATTCTTTCGGGTCAGTCTTTGATTGTTGGAGTTTGGGGCGCTCTGTTTGCGGTTCGCGCATTCAAGATTCGATTTGCTTTCCCGAGATGGCGCGACATTTTGAGCAGCCTGAAGGACGGATGGGCCCTGTTTCTGTCGTCTGGGGCGGCGACGCTATACACTTCAGGCAACGCCTTCATCTTAGGGATGTTCGTCCACGATATTTCGCTTGTCGGGTATTATGTTGCCGCGGAGCGTCTGGTGAGGGTTGCCATGGACGCCCTGGGTCCGATCTATCAGGCCTTTTATCCCAAGATCAATAAGCTGGCTCATACGTCGAAGGAGCTTGCGCTCCGTGAAGGCAGAAGGGTTCTTGCGGTTCTGGTGCCCTTGGGAGCCGCCATCTTTGCGTTTTTCATCATCGGCGCGCCTTTGATTGTAAGGATTATCTTCGGGGCCAAGTTCGCGCCTGCGACGGGCATTTTGCGAATTCTTTCCTTCAATGTCTTGAATTTGGCGTTTGCGGCGGTGTGGTCGACGCTGATGATGATGTCCTTCAAGCGTGATTACGCTGTGGTCAAGATCCTTTTGGGAGCCGGACTGGTCAACGTCGGACTCGCGTTTCTGCTGGTCCCCGCCTATGGCCCGATGGGAATGGCGGCTTGTGTTGTAGCGGCTGAGACTTTTGTTAACATAGGATCTTTTACCTATACGGTGAAGCGCGGTCTGAATCCAATTTGGCCGCGATTAGCGCAGATGTGGAATGGGTAAAGGAGCGGAGTTTTAAAAATGGCGATTGGTGAAGAACAGGCGGCGGTGTACTGCGACTCGGGTCTGAATCGAGGTGCTTTGAAGAAGCTTCTTAAGCGGGTTTATTGTCGGACTTACGGCCATTCCGATCTTCACACCCACATCCGCTGGCGGGCGCTTGAGACTCTTCTGTCGGCAAGTTGGTTTGGTGTTGGCTCCTCTGTTCTGGAAGTGGGTTGCTCGACGGGGGTCATTTCGTTTGAGGTTGCGCGAAGATATCGGGATACCAAGATCTTGGCCGTCGACGCTGACCAAGAGGCTATTGAAATTGCCGATAAAGCGAAGAGCCTGAACCGGGTCACGAACGTCGAATTCCGTGTTCTTCGGGTTCCGGGACTCGAGAAGTTTGCGAATGACACTTTTGATGTGGTCTTGTTGATTGACGTTATCGAGCACGTGAACGAAGACGGAATTTTGATGAAGGAGATTGCCCGGGTTCTGAAACCCGGCGGGATGGTGGTCATTTCGACGCCGACGCCAAACTACCCCAGGGTCTTTGGCAGAAAGTTTCACGAAATGATCGGGCACGTCCGGGAAGGGTATTGGCGAAGAGATTTGGAAGCCGTGTTACGCAACGCAGGCTTTGGCGCAGTGCGATGTAAGCCTTATACCTACCCTTTTAGCGCTTTGGTCTGCTTTGTTTTTTACCGCGGGATCAGCGGTCTGCGCCCGCTGCCCATGCTTTTCTCGCCCTTGATGAACTTGTTTTCCTTCTGTGATCTTGCCTGGCCGCTCCGAAGCGACCGTTTTGCCTGTTCCCTTGCCATGGCTGCCGTTAAGCAAGATGGCTGCCCGGCTCCGGCTGGTTAGGAGAAGCATTCCTCCTCCGCGGGAAAATGCCGGGGGCTTGCGATGATCCGAATCTGCAAGTTTTCGGACGCCGCTTCCTCTGGGTTCGCAGCCCAGCGGGGGTAATCTGCCTTCTGCGATTGACCCGGGAGAGACAGAATGCCTGTTCCGATTTAGAAGCTGGACAACAACTTCTTTTGATGAGAAGCGGCGCTGATTTCAAAACCCTTGAAGCACAATGCCGACCACGACTGCGACCACAAAGGTGACCACAGACCAGAGAATAACCGGTCCCATCGTTGAGGTAGCTGTTGATTCAAACTGTTCGCCGCAGATCGAGCATGATTTGGCATTCTCTGCTACGACGTTTCCACACGAGCAAGTTCTCATTTCATTCCTCGCTTACGAACCGGGTCAGGTTTCCCTGGGGGGCTTGTGACGTTATCACAATCAACGCCTTAGTTTTGAGGTGTGTGGACCTCGTGTAGGCACGGGCCCCCATAATCCCCTCCCGGCAGATGGATGTTATCCATTCTTTCTTCAAGTTCCGTGTCAACTCTGTACATGCACACTTCCATTTAGAATGGATATAATAGCTACAAGTGTACGAGTGCACCGTAGATAATCAATAGAACTTTAGTTGGGTTCTGGCGGGAATTGGTTGCAACTCAGCCTGAGGTGGTTCATAGGGGTTTCTGCGGTCGTGCCCTTGGGGAGCCAAGCATACAACCGCTGTGGCGCTTCTCTCTGATTTTCCGAACCTGACTGCGCTTTCGGCCTGAATTTGCCGTGTGACAGTGCTTGTCCTTCTGCTACAGTCGAGGTGGCCTGCCTGATGTGAAATCAAAGATGGGTTGGATTTTTGGTTGCGGGGGCTGGCTCTGTACTCAAAATGCCCGCTATATGCTTTGAGATTCCGCTGTTAGACGCGGTAGCGGCTTAAGTGCGATCCCATCGGCGAAGGCAAACAGGAAGCAGCCGGTGAAACAGTTGGAAGCCGCTGTGCGAACCTTTGCGATTAAGTTGTGCCGAGAGTACGTGAGCGAAATTGAAACCGACCCGTGCGGGTTCAAACAGCGAGCAAAGAGCCTGCTAGGTTGTTACCTTCCCCCGCACCCAGGACGACCACGCAAGGAATCTGTGACCCGCGCATGTGAACTAAAGCGCCAGCGTCTACTATGGCCTGAAATCTACGCAGAGTGTATCCCCGCTTATAAGTCCCTCGCATGGCCTGTGCGCCGCCTGGAAATAGCACGTCTCCGTAATGCCGTCCGCGCCCGCCACCGGCTGGAGACAAAGCAAACAAGGAAAAACAGGTAAAGGTTTTTTCACGGCGAAAAAATCCAGCAGTCTTTTTTTGCGCCTGCACACTTCGATAGTCTGAGTCCACAAGTGCAGATCAATTCTGCGCAAAAGGAGATAACAGCTATGCCGACGAAACAGGAACTCGAACAGCGCGTCCAGCAACTTGAGGAGGAGAACGCGACTTTACAGGAACGCCTTGACGACATTATGGATATCGCCGCCCCGCCAGAGGAAGATCAGGACGAAGAAGAAGAAAACGGCGAGGATGAATTCGAGGACGACGACCAGGGGGAAGACTAGGCCGCCCGCTCTGTGGCGAGAACTGGCGGAAACCTTCAAACGCTATAACCGACCGCGCAAAGCGTTACCGGGCGAATGAGCCGGAATGCCTTCCGGCTCTGCCCGCCGAGTGCGCCATCTGTGGATCAAGCCGGTTTCTTGTCGTCGATCACATTGACGGCGATGAGTCAAACGGTTCTCCCAAAAACTTGCGGTATTTGTGTAAGAGCTGTAACACCCGCCTTGGGTTTGCGATGGCACGGAGAGCCCAAGGCATACGGACCCGCCAATTTAACCCCGGCGCTGAGACGCTAGCACAGTACACCGAGGCCGTTTTAGAGCACCGTCGCGGTGCACACGATGCCGGAGGCCGAATCGTTCACGAAACTCCACCCGAGCGCCGGTCGAAATTCGCAAAGGAAATTTGGCGCAGAAGGCGCGAGCACGGCACAGATCGGAGTCATTAGCTATGGCCTATTTCAGTACCAACCCCGAACCCATACAGCCGCCGCAAACATTGGGCAACCTTACAACGCTTACCGACACGAGAAATTTGCTGAGCGAGAGTCTCCCGATTTGGCAAACCCTGTTGCTCGGTATCGGCGGCCTCGCTTTGCTCATTTGGGGAGCCGACCTGGTGAAACGAGAAGCAAAAAAAGCCAGGAAATCCCTTGGGGTGTAACGTGCAACCAAGTGAAAAATCAAGCAAAAACTGGCAAAAGGGTGATACGGAACATACCCATATCACGCGAAAAACTAGCACAAATGTAAGCAAAAGCGGTGAAAAAAGCGTGACTGTGAGGTTTCTAAATGGCTGACGAATCTTACACCCTGAGTGACGCAGCAAGTGTTCTAGGCGTATCAATCCCAACGCTGCGGCGCATGATAGCCCAGAAACGGATCAGTGCCTTTAGAACACCGGGCGGCCACCTCAGAATCACAGCCGAAAGCGTAAGCCGGTATCAGTCAGGTGCAAACAGCCCCGCATCCCCCGGACCCTCGCCAGTATTAGCAAACCGACGTGAGCGAATCGAAGAATTGACGCTGGAAGCCCAGGAACTCAGAGCGCGGCATGAAATTGAACGGCTGCGGCGAGACAATGACGAAGAGGAGAGAGAGCGTACAGCGGAGATTGAAGCCGACGAGCGTGCGGCAGAGAGAGCAGCGGAGGCCCAGCGCCTGAGATTGGAACGGGTTCGCACCCAGCGAGCGCGCTTGGAACAGGAGAACCAGGAAGCCGAACGGCTTGCAGCGTGGCGCTCGAAGTGGCTCGAAAAAGCAATGGACAATCTGCCCGGCTGGCTCACACCCGCCCAGCGCAAGGAAGCAATACGGGTGATCGAAGCCGAGATCAGCAAGCGCCGCCCTGAGTGCGAGCGGATCATGGACCGCGTTACCCAGGACACCATCACTGAATATATCGCTCCGCTGGAATCCGAACGCACAACCCGCGAAGTCCGCGAGCGAGCCACCATGCAAGCCCTTACTGGCCTGCCGTGGGCTTGCACCGACACGGAACGTGCCAATGCGAAGGCCGCAATCCGGAAGGCTCTGGAAAACTTGCCCGCCAATGCGGAAGAATTTGAAATATACGCTACTGCAAATGAAGCAGTCCGACCGATGAAACAGGTTGCTGAAAAACGCTCGCTCGATGAGCGGCTGATCGAGTGGGCCATCCGCGAATTGCCCTATTGGGGACGGACTGAGAAAGATGAGGCCCATCTTCGCCGTGAGTGCACCGAGATATTGAGCGAACTTCCGGCAGATGCGAGCGAAGCCGAGGCCAAGGAAGAGCTGGAGCCAATAATCCGCCAAGCCCGCCGGCAGATCGAGGAGCGCCAAGCGCGAAAGGAACGCGAGGATCAAAAAGCAAACCTGATACAGAAAGGCGTTGCCGAAGTGACCCACTACTTATGGCGACTGAAACAGGATGGAGAAATCTCCACCGAGGACTATTGGGACTCGGACCTTAAGGCGGAGCTTCAGGCCGCAGTCAGAAACGAATTAGAGGCCGAGCTATCCGGCCTAGAAACGACCAAAGAAGCCGAGGAACTAGCACGCGAAATAATTGACGACGAATTGGACTGTGAGGTAGCCGAGGAAGAGGATGACGAGGAATATTAGGCCAACAGCCCGAACCCGATGATGCCATCCGTAAATGGACAGCAGTCCGCATCTCTCCTAATTTAGACCTACCATCATTTAGGGATTGCTCCAATCCAACCATTGTGATAACAATTTGCCCTTTGAATAGGCAACTCGCAGTTTGTCCTGTAACTTATAGGGATGCCCGATACGAACGAGTGGACATTTACGGCGGATGTTTGTAAGACAATCCAAGGGATACTTGCCGAGAATCCAGGCCTACCTTTTTCGGAAGCCAAGGTAGAGCAAGGGGCAGGAGCGGGAAGGAAACGCCGCGACCTCACCCTATACGATAACAACAACCGACCGGTGCTTACGGGCGAAGTCAAGCTCCCCGACCGTCCTGACGGCCAAAGTCCCTACGCCGCCCCGTTGCGGGATGACGCCTTTCAGAAAGCCAATGCCAAAGGGGTAGAACATTTCTTCACGTGGAATGTTAACCGCTTCGTGCTCTGGAAAACCTTCGAGGCGGGCAAGCCGATTGCCGAGCGGGATCTAGAGCATTTCAACGTAACCTCGATCACCAGCAGTGCTGAGCTTGCGAGTCCAGGTGTTCAAACAGAAATTCGCGGATTCCTCACTCAATTTCTTGGCCGCTATGCCCGAATTCTGGACGGCACGAAGCCGATCCGCTCGAAGCCGCTGGACGAGAAGTTTGTCCCGGTTTTGGAGTCGGCCTTAGAGCGTCCAATCCTTCAAACGCTCGACGCGATTACTCGCCTTTATTCCAAAGACAAGAAATTTGCACGCAATCTGGATTCCTGGATGCGGGACGCTCAAGGCTGGCTTATTTCGACTGACTCCGCAATCTTGCGCGACAACCTCAGCCGGGCCGCCCACTTCAGTTGTTACGTGCTTGTCAATAAGATCGTTTTTCAGCAAGCCCTTCGCCGGAGGTTTCCCAAGCTCCGCCGGATTAGAATCCCACAATCACTCAATACGGTGGTGCGACTGCGGGAAACTTTTCAAAGTGCCTTTGACGAGGCCAAGCGCATCTCCCACGATTACGAGACCGTGTTTGACGGCGACTTTGGAGACTCCCTGCCGCTTTTGGAAGATGCCATTGTCCCAAGCTGGCGCGAATTCCTGAGTGAAATTGAGGGCTTCGATTTCGGGAAAATTGAGTATGACATCATCGGTCACATTTTCGAACGCCTGATTAGTCCTGAAGAGCGCCACCGCTACGGCCAGCACTACACCCGCAGTGAAATTGTTGACCTCATTAACGCCTTTACTATCCGCGAAGCCGCAGCGACTGTCCTTGATCCTGCTTGTGGAGGGGGAACTTTCCTTGTGCGGGCCTATGTCCTCAAACGGGGACTATCCGGCGGCGCATTGTCTCATGTTGACCTCTTGCAGCAAATCAAGGGAGTTGACGCTTCAGCATATGCCGCTCACCTTTCCACCATCAACCTTGCCACCCGCGACTTGATTGATGAGCAGAATTATCCGCTTATCGCACGGAGTGACTTTTTCAAGGTGAAACTCGGCGAAGCCATCTTTCACATTCCGATGTCCGTACACGGCAAGGCGAAGCAAATGGTTCCGCTTGAAATCGGCGAAGTGGATGCAATTGTTGGCAACCCGCCCTATATCCGGCAGGAATTGCTGCCCAGCGCATACAAGAAGTCTCTCAATGACCTGATCGCCAATGAATTCCCCGACGTCAAGCTCTCCGGGCGGTCAGACATCCATTGTTACTTCTGGCCGCACGCAGCGAGTTTCCTGAAGGACGGCGGGTATTACGGCTTCCTGACTTCGAGCGCGTGGCTTGACACTGAATACGGTTTCCACTTGCAGGAATGGCTTTTGCAGCATTTTTCAATCCTGGCCCTGTTTGAATCGAACTGTGAGCCGTGGTTTACAGGGGCGAGAGTTACAACCGTCGCCACCCTTATGCGCCGGGAACATGATCCCGAAAAGCGGGCCGCAAACACGGTCCGGTTCGTTCAATTGCGCAAGCCCCTAAAGGAAGTTTTGGAAGGCTTCGATACCGACCCGCTCCAGGCGGCTCGAATGATGCGCGATTGTGTAGAAAGCCAAACCGAGAACCTGCTTGATGACCGCTGGCGCATCCGCGTGGTGAACCAGCACGAGCTATGGAAGGTGGGTTGTACGGGAGGCGTTGCGGGCGTAGCCGCATCTACGGGCAAGGAAACACAAGCTGGACTTGGTGAACAGCAATTCAAGGGGAAATACAACGGCGGAAAGTGGGGCATCTATCTTCGAGCGCCCGATATTTTCTTCAAACTGATTGACCGTTGCGGAGAGCGCCTTGTGCCATTGGGCCAAGTCGCAGAAATCCGCCGTGGGGTTACGTCGGGGGTCGATGACTTCTTCTTTGTCCGCGATGTGACCGAAGATGAAATCCTGAAGTGCGGCGAAGGGCTCCCGCCCGGCAGTTCGCAGATTGCCAAACGATTCAGGGAAACATGGGGCATCAGCATCGCCGATACAAAGCGGGTCCGCGTGGCGGAATCAGGCGACCATTCGCGCCACCTTATTGAGGCCGAATATCTGGAACCGGAAGTCCATAGCTTGATGGAAATTAATTCTGTAGAAATCGACCCGGTCAAGCTCTCCCGCCAGATTCTTTTGGTTTCTGATCCACCCGATAAGTTGAAAGGAAGTCACGTCCTGAAATACATCAAGTGGGGGGAGCGCGAAGGGTTTGACCAGCGGACAAGCTGTGCCAGCCGGATGCCCACGCGCCAGTGGTATGACTTAGCCCCATCGAAGCCGGGTGCTTTGCTTTGGCCCTTGGCACACCAATACCGCCACATTGTGCCTCTTAATCCGAAAGGCATAATCACTAACAAGCGCCTCTTCGACGTTCACCCCAAGGAAGAAATACCGCCAAAAGCTCTGTGCGCCGTGTTGAATTCTACCCTCGTGGCTCTTCTCAAGTACCTTTATGGCCGCCAAGTGGGAAGAGAAGGCAATCTGGACACGGAAGTTGTTGATGCTCGAATGATGCTGGTTCCCGATGTTCGCCAGCCCTCTTCTGAGATTCAGAAACGGCTAGATAAGGCTTTCGATTTGATGCGTAAGAGGGATTGCCAGCCGCTTCTAAAAGAGCTTGACCAGGCTGAACGAATCGAGCTTGACGACGCAACGCTTGAATTACTTGGAGTATTCAACGGCGTGGAAAGAGCGGAAATCAGAAACGAGCTCTATGGTCAGATGACCTCTCTCTACCAAGAGATCAGAGAGGTAGAGCTAAAGAAGCAAGTCGAACGCCGCACAACGGCCCGGCGCGACAATGCCAGCCCGCGTACTATCGCTGAAGAAATTTGGGAGGAATTCGACAAGGCCGGGATTCGAGTTTTTCCCGACGATTTCATAACGGATAGCGAGCCGGTTGAAACTGTAACCCTGCCCGCTGGCAAGCCCAAAGTTTTGGATGATCTCTTTCACAACGGAGCCGTGCAAATCAATGGAAGTACCCTAACGCTTGGCTCGAAAGCGCGGGCAGAATTCGCGGCCAAGATTGCAGAACTCGGCCATTACGGGCCAGCGCAAATCCCCAAAACGGACAAGGCTTGCGAAGAGGCGCTAGAGAGTTACCGGACCTACGAAGCGCAAATAGAATCGACGTTCAAGGACCTGGCCGAAGAGCGCAGCGCCGATTCCGAAATCCAAACCCGTATCGTGCGCGAGCTTTGGAAGCTCTTCTATGCTTTCAGCCGACAATCCTAACGCGAGTGGCAGGAGCAAACTTGCAATCGAAGGAGCAAGAGCTTGTCAAGATGCTTGAGCGGGCTAGGTGCTTTTGCGAGCAGGCTGCCGGTTTTGCGATGCAGGCAAGGAACCTTCGTCTAAAAGCATGTGAACTTGAGGACCCCACAAACCCCGATGCTGACCGCGATACGGCGACAGGTCTTCGCAGGAATTCACAAGAGGCGACCACTGCCAGTCATCAGCAATTAAACCAGTTCTTCCAACTCAAAGGTGAAATCGAAATGCGTCTACTAGCATTCGGCCAAGCCGGACGCCAATTCCGAGAGGCTCTCAGGGAGTTATTTTTACGCTCACTAAATAGCCAACACGATTTTTATTCCGTTGATGAAGACGGCATCCTGAGAGGATGTCAGCAATTTCAAACGCTTTGCCAGGTAACCCTGGAAACCCTTGCACGACCAAAAAGGGAAAAGAAACCAAGCCATGCGGGAGGGGGAAAGCAGCGCGGGCCAGCCAGCGTAACAATTGAACGACACCCTTCCCAGGACAAATGGCGTTCGGACAGGCGTGCCAAAACGAAAACAAATCTCTCCATTTGGGAGCGGCGCGCGGCAATTGTGGCGAAAGTGATTGAAGAACTTAACCAGCTACGACCACAGATGACAGGAGAAGAGTCAGCATACGCAGCTTTACGATCGGAGTATCCGCATTTTCTAACTTTTAAGACCGCGCGAAAACAACCTGGGCTTAAAGAGAAGGTCCTTAACATTCAGCTTTCCCGAAGACATATCCGACTTGCCCAGGAGATTGCCGCTGTCTATTCGGGCGTTGCGCTCAGCACTGTTAAGGATGATTGGAAGTATCACAAGCCCGCGAAATATAGGCAAGCAAACCGCAAGTAACCATTGCCCCACCAATATCCCCACTTTTCCCCATTTATCCCCAGTAACATCCCCAGCAAAATCCCTATTTTTCAAGTGAGACAATTTTCGTAGAAACTCAGGCCCGCAGCAGTTCGGCGTGAACGGGCCAGGAAGGAAAAACAGGAGATGGAAACAACAACGAGGAACAACAAGTCAAAGACCCCAGCCGAAATCACACTCCAGTTTGACATAAAAGCACAGACTCCGTTTCGCCCACAAGAATCAAAAACGCTCAAAGGCTTTACCACCATAGCGGTTTACTACGGGCCTGAGTTATTTCTCAGGTTCGATGTTTCCATATTTGACAACGAAAAATCGCGCTGGGCGAAGCTACCCCAAAAGCTTGGCAAGCATAAGGCATTCGCAATTGTCGAAGCCAGCAAAAAACTCCACGAACTTATTGAGGCTGTCGCGCTGGATGAGTACGAGAAGTATCTACGCTCAAACAGGCCAGACTTCTAATACGAGTTTCTCAGGCTGGGTGAGCACTCGATGTGCGGGCCACGTCTTCACCCCTTTGACGCCCCGCGACCGCGAACGGCACGCCCGGCCTGAGAACCAGGATGCCGGGGCGGGATGAAAAAAGGGGACACGTCCAGGGAGATTTCACTATGGCCTCAGCACACAATGTAGATAACAAGACATCTGGAAAGAAACTTCACTTGACTATAAATCGCACAACTGCAACAGGCAGAAGAGGGCGATGCGGTCAGTTCACGATGGTAGGTCCGCCTGATGCTCAAACTGGTCGAGTGTGCCACTTCAGACACAAGTGCAAGGCGTATGCCTGTCCCGTCTGCGGACCAAGGAAGCTGAGGCGCGCCCGCCGGAGGATCGGGAAAGTCGCCCAGGAAAAACGGCTCACACGGTTTGCGAGCCTGACCTTAGACCCCTCGAAACTCTCACCGGAACAATCTTCGATTGAATATCTCAGAGACACGTGGCGCAAGATGCGCGTGTCCCTCAAGAGGTATTTGGGCAGGTCCGTCGAATTCATCGCTGTTGTGGAACTTCATGAAAGTGGAATCGCTCACCTCCACGTCCTTATTGGCGCGTATTTGCCCCAGGAATGGCTTTCCAAGGCATGGCAAGGGGTAGGTGGCGGGCAGATCGTAGACATTCGCTGGGTGGACGTGCACAGAGTTGCTGGGTATCTATCCAAGTATTTCACCAAAGAATCTTTGGCCGAGATTCCGGCAGGAGTCCGGCGTTTTAGCTGCTCAAGAGGAATTGCCATTTGGGAACGGAAGCCGAGCACCCTAGGCTGGTGGCGTTGCAGGCTCACGATTGACGAGCTAGGCCAGTGGGGCCACCACATCAGTGACGAGAAGTGGGAAGAGGAAGAAAAAGGCGTCTTTGCGCTGCTGCAATTCATTTCCGACCCCATACGGATTGCAGAGTTTTACAAGTTTCGACGCCGCACTCCATCTTTCCCAGAGTGTTGATAGAGCAATGTCAAAGGTCGGACACAATGCGCCGCCCATTTTCACAACGGTTCCCGCTGCTATCCGGGAATGGGTGGACAACTGTTTAGTCCCCAACCTGGTTAAACAGTGGATGGAAGAGCGCGAGAAAGGTCTTGATGGAGGCTCCAATTCTGTGACAGAGTGTGCATCGGACACACAACAGGAGACGGAGGCCGCCTAATGACTCCCTGTGCCGCTTGTTACACTCGATACTCTACCGACCGCCAAAGCCCACTTTCCACTGAGGACCAACTCAGAAAATGCCGCGAGTTCGCAGATCGCAAAGGGTGGCAAATTTCAACGCAACATATTTATTCTGACGAAGCAAGCTCCGGCGCGGGAGTTGACCGACCCGCATTGAAACGACTTCTTCAACATGCGTTATCCTCTCCGCCACCCTTCCAAGTTATCTTGTTGGACGATACCAGCCGGTTATCGAGAAGCCTCTCAGACGCTTTGCGAATTATTGAGCGGCTGAACTTTGCCGGTGTTCGCGTGGTAGCAGTCTCGCAGGGAATTGACAGCCAAGACCAGCAAGCCGAAGTGCTAGTAGCGGTGCACGGGCTGGTTGATTCTCTATACATCAAAGAGCTTGCCCAGAAAACCCACCGAGGTCTTGAAGGGAAGGCGCTGCGGGGCCTGAGCGCCGGAGGCCGCTGCTACGGCTACTCAAGCGAACAGACAGATGATGGCGTTGCTTTCAAAGTGAACAAGTCTGAAGCTGCCGTGGTTCGCCGAATCTTTCGGATGAGTGCTGAGGGCCAGGCGCTAAAGACAATCGCCAAGGCCCTGAATGCGGAGGGCATTCAATCGCCGAGACCAAGGAAAGGCAGGCCCGCAGCAGGCTGGTGCCCAACTGGAATCCGCGAGATGCTTTACAACGAGAGATACACCGGCCGCATTTTCTGGAACCGTTCCCGTTTTGTGAAAGTGCCTGGAACCAACCGCCGTGTGCGCCGCCCCCGTCCACCGGAAGAATGGTGCATTGTAGATGCCGAGCACTTACGGATCATTCCTGACGCCCTTTGGCGCAAGGTACATGAACGCCTGAGTTGGCTTAAGGAAACATACGCCCAAGGCCGACCGAGCGGCTTACTTTCCCGGAGCGCCACATCCAGATATCTGTTTTCAGGGTTTCTCGTCTGTGCAAGCTGCGGGGGAAACCTGACCATTGTTTCCGGCAGCGGCAAGCGCAACCTACCGCGTTATGGATGCCCACGCCATTTTAACCGGGGTACTTGTACAAACAGCCTGACGGAGCGGCAGGACCGCCTTGAGTCAAGTTTGTTGGAAGGCTTGCAGCAGGCAGTCCTTCAGCCGGATGTAGCCGACTATGTGCTAGCTCAGTTTGGGCGAGAACTAGGAAGGCGACTTCAGGAACTCTCAATGCAAATGGATGGACTCCGGCGGCAGAAAAGCGAATTGGAAACCGAACTAAGGCACTTGACGGCTGCTGTGGCAGAATGCGGGCATTCCGCCTCTTTGCTTGAGGCTATTGCCGAGAGAGAAAGTAAATTGCGGACAATCACGGATCGCCTGCTAGCCGGAGAGTCTGGGTCAATCCAGTCAAGCCTTGATGATTTTGGAAAGTTTGTCCACGCCCGGCTAAAGAATGTCAGGGAGTTACTCTATTCTGATGTGGAACGAGCGCGGATAGAACTTAGTTGCCACGTTGACCGCATCATAATGCGCCCGCAAGAAGGCGCAGGCTCACGCCATTACGTGGCAACAGGTGAATGGAATCTAATTGGAAGAGAATTCCGACCTTCGGACGATGAAGCCCTTGCACCAGTTGAGTTGGTTGCGGGGGCTGGATTTGAACCAGCGACCTTTGGGTTATGAGCCCAACGAGCTACCAGACTGCTCCACCCCGCACTATTATGATACCTGAGGTAGGGGCCGATTGACAATCCCTTTATTCCAGCAAGCTGATCTGGGTTGCGAAAACATTCGGAGTAGAGTATTTATAAGTTGGTTGTATAATTTTGCATGGACAAACTCTACCGTCGCACACAGATTCTGGATTTGCTCAAGCGAGAAGCCACGGCCACGCAGGGGGAGTTGTGTGAGAAGCTCGCGCGGCGCGGAATCCGGGTGACTCAAGCTACGATTTCGCGCGACATTGAAGAGATGGGCCTCATCAAGACTCGGGAGGGATATCGCCTGCCGGGTTCCGTGGATGCGCTGGCTCCCTTGCAACCCACGCTTCCGATTATCCTGAAGGAGTTCCTCCGGGAAGTGCGAAAAGCCTCGAACATGGTTGTCATCAAGACCCATCCGGGAAATGCGCATTCCGTGGCTGCCGCACTTGATGCCGCCGAGTGGTCGGAGGTTGAAGGGACGGTTGCAGGCGACGATACGGTTTTTGTGGCAACTGACGGAGCGCAGGAAGCCAGCCGAATCCGGAAAAGAATCCTCGATCTGGTAGGCCATTAGGGTAGCAGGCTCATGGGCGGATCTCGATGGAGCTTGCGATGGCGCGGGGCCGCTTGCTGCGAAAATTGTCCGGCAAGACTTCTATGCGGTTGGTGAAAAGCTCTTCGGGGTTGCCAGGGGAAGCGGAGCATGGGAAGTGCTTTGCCCTGAAGCCGTCCGAGTATCTGCCTTCGCTTGACTCGGGATGGCCTGCTCCTTTCGGATGGGATACAACGAGGGGTTTTCAGCAATTTTTCTAAAGCTAAAGAAAGGAAGGCATTCAATTGTCAGGTAATTCGACTCAAGTAAAACGCGCGGTTCTTGCTTATTCGGGAGGGCTTGATACCTCGATCATCATCCCCTGGCTGCGGGAAAACTACGGTTGCGAAGTTATTGCCATGATCGGCGACGTCGGGCAGGAAGAAGACTATAAGGCGCTGCGACGCAAGGCGCTCGCAAGCGGAGCCTCAAAAGTCTTTGTCGAAGATTTGCGGCAGGAGTTTATCACCGAATATCTTTGGAAGGCGCTCCAGGCCGGAGCAATTTACGAAGGCAAATATCTGCTGGGCACGTCGCTCGCCCGGCCCATTTTGGCCAAACGCCAAGTTGAAGTGGCGCTTGCCACCCGTGCCGACGCTCTGGCGCACGGCTGCACGGGTAAGGGAAATGACCAGGTCCGGTTTGAGCTGGCCTTCAAGGCGCTGGCTCCGAATTTGCGCGTCATTGCTCCCTGGCGCGAATGGTCGATCTCTTCCCGTGAGGATGCTTTGGAATATGCTCGGCGGCACAACGTGCCGGTGCCTGTTTCCAAGAAAGATCTTTACAGCCGTGATGAGAATCTTTGGCACATGAGTCATGAGGGCGGCCCGCTTGAAAGCGTACTGGGCGAACCTCCGGAAGACGCGTGGAAGCTGACCATAAGCCCACAGCAGGCTCCTGACCGTGAGACCAAGGTGACCATCGGGTTCAAGCAGGGAGTTCCGGTCTCGTTAAACGGCAAAGAACCGGGAGCTTTCAAGTTATTGCAAAAGCTCAACAAGATTGCGGGAGAGAATGGCGTGGGCCGGACGGATCTGGTCGAGAACCGTCTGGTCGGCATCAAATCCCATGGCGCCTATGAGACGCCGGCAGGGGCGGTCCTGCACGCGGCTCACCATGAGCTTGACGCGCTTTGCCTGGACCGTGAAACTTTCCACTACAAACAAGGCGTCGCGCTCCGGTACGCGGAATTGGTTTACAACGGCCTGTGGTTCACTCCTTTGCGGGAAGCTCTCCAAAGCTTTGTGGACGCCACCGAGCGGACCGTTACCGGCACGGTAACCGTGGGGCTTTACAAGGGAAACATTCGAATCCTGGACCGTCGCTCACCTTATTCCCTCTATAACCCCAGCATCGCAGCGTTTACCATGCGGTCGGACTATGACCAGAAGGATGCGGAAGGTTTCATCAACATCCTCGGCCTGCCCATTAAGTTGGCTGCCATGACCAAGCTGACCTCGCCGGGCGGCCAAAAGCGCAAGTCAGGGAGAAAAGGATGAAGCTTTGGGGAGGGCGATTTGCGGGAAAGCGTGACCCGCTATTTGAAAAGTTTTCGGAGTCGTTTTCATTTGATCAGCGCCTGATTCTATATGACCTTCGGGTGAACCTTGCCTACGTACGGGAACTTGGCCGGGCCCGGGTGCTCTCGCGGCGGGAGGTTTCCGGCATAGCAAAGGGGCTTGAGGCCATTACTCGTTACGTCAAAAGCCACCCGCGCTGGGCGGAAAAGGAGACGGCCGAGGACGTTCATAGCTGGGTGGAGGGTCGCCTGGAAAAGGAAATTGGCGACCTTGCCCGCAAGCTGCGGACAGGCCGCAGCCGCAATGACCTGGTGGCAACAGAAACCCGCCTCTACGCCAAGGATGCCATCCGGGCTCTCCAGAAAAGCGCGGTCGAGGCTCTGGAGTCTCTGATCGAGCAAGCTCAGCGCAACCGGGATGTTATCCTCCCGGGCTTTACGCATCTCCAGCCTGCTCAACCTATCTTGTTTTCGCATTATCTGCTGGCTTATGCGGAAATGCTGCTGCGGGATGTTTCCAGGCTTGAAGATTGCTATAAACGCACGGATGAGCTGCCGATGGGCGCCGGCGCTCTGGCGGGGACCTCGTATCCCATAGATCGCGCGCGTTTGGGGCGGGATCTTGGGTTCTCGCGCGTCGCGCAGAACAGTCTGGATGCCACTTCTGACCGGGACTTCGTCTGCGAATTGTTATTTGCATGCTCGCTGATGCTGGTTCACCTCAGCCGCCTTTCGGAGGACTTCATCATTTATTCCACGCCGGCCTTTGGTTATCTCGATCTCGACGATGCCTACGCAACCGGCAGCAGCTTGATGCCCCAGAAGAAGAACGCAGACACCCTGGAGCTTATTCGCGGCAAGTCTGCGCGAATGCTCGGCAAGCTGACCAGCATGATGGCGATGATCAAAGGCCTTCCGCTTGGATATGATCGCGACCTGCAAGAGGATAAACCCGCCCTGTTTGATGGCTTGGATACCGCACAGGAGTCTCTCATTTTGGCGGGGCGCGTCATCCGGACGATCCGAGTTCGCCCGGAAAAGATGAAGCAGGCGACCGCACTGGGATTCCTGACGGCCACCGAGGTTGCGGATGCGCTGGTGGGACGCGGAGTGCCGTTCGGGCAAGCGCACGAGCAGGTGGGAAAGCTTGTGAAGTACTGCGTGGACCGCAACAAGACGTTTGCCGATATCACGATGGAAGAGGCTTGTATGTCGATTCCTTTGTGGGACAAAAAGCTCCAAAAAGTGGCTGTCTCTGCGGAATTATCCCTTCGCAAAAAGAACGTCGTCGGGGGGACTGCTCCGCAGCGGGTTTCGCGCCAGCTTGTGAATATGGAGCAGGCAGTATCTCAACTGAAAAAGAAGTTACGCCTTCTGCCGCATCGTAATCGTAACCGTTCCTGAGGTGAACCCGGGCGGAAGAACCACGGAGCCATCCTTGGTGGGCGTTACCTTGCGCCCGTTGACGTGTGCATGCTCGACGGACCCGCTCCCGGTGATTTCCAGCCGCAGGCGTCCTTTTTGGAGCCGAAGGTCGGCGGAAACGGGTTCTGATCCCGGGTACAAATTGGGGCGGATGACCGTGGCTCTTTCCCTAAACTGAACTCCCAGCCAGTGGCGGACTACAAACAGGACCACTTCCGCGCACGTCCACGGCAAGAGGCCCGCATAGGGTTCCTGGGCATGGATGGAAGGAATTTCTTCATACCAGACGCCCGATTGTGAACCTTGAACCGTGTTCAACCATTCGAGCGTCCGCCGGCTGCGGTCGAATTGTTTTGCGTCGTGTTGGGCTCGCAGAATAAAACAGGTGGCGAACGGCCAGGGACCAGGCTGGTCTACTTGGGAACTGGTGTTATAACGATCGTAGCCGCCATCGCTCCACCGGGTGTTCCACAATCCTTCAAGTTCGTCGAGCGATTTCCGCGCCAGGGAGGATGCCGGATCAATGACGCCCAGGGCGATGGGGAGGGCCGTCGAAGCATCCGGCATAAGGCGATGGTAACCCTCTGTGCAGCCTGGGGCGCCGGGGACGCAGTTGCTCAAGGTTGGGACTGCATCGGCAATTATTCCGGTTACGTTGCGCCGCTTGATCAGGCGTCCTTGATCGACCAGCGCCCGCGTAGGATGGTGCAGCAGGGCTTGAAACGTCCGGTCGGCTTCCTGTCGCCAGCGCTCAGCCCGGTCTTGGGCTCCCAATGCAGGAGCCAGATCCGCCGCGTCCCTCAAGCCCCGAATCAGATAGGTCTGGTAAGCCATCTCATAGGCGTCGTCAAAAGTGCGCTCCCAATATTCGCGCCGGTTATGAACCAGCCCTGTTTCATCGCGAAATATCGGATTTAAGGGGCGTTCGATCAGATTCAAGAGTTCTGTCCGGTGCTTATGAATGAGAGACTCATCTCCAGTCCAATCGCGGTAGGCCTTCAAGGCATGGAGGATTTCTCCCATTTGGTCCAGTTCTTCCCGGTCCGGCTTTTCAAACAGGCTCCCGACCATGGTGGCGCCCTGGTCGCCAATCATGGTTGAGAGAACCCGCTCAAGAGCGGCGTGCGCCAGCTCAAAGTAGCCGGCATGAATGGCCCCCAAGGCGCTGTTCGAAGTGTCACGAGCCCACTGCCGACCGTATTCGAAAATGCCGGCGTCCATGCTGCCATCGTCGGCGATCATGCCTGGAAGGTTATAGCGCGCGTGGTCAAACAAGTCCTGAATCGTCTGGTCCCCGGTGGAGAGCTTCGATGGCCGGGTCCACGCTTCGGCGGTTGCGCGGCGTTCATGGGCGGCAGAGCCGGAGGCAAGGGAAGCAGTACGATTCAGCACCGCATGGACGTTGCCGGCCGGAATTTGCGCAAGAAGCCCCGTGCGAACCTCAATTGTGGCTTGGGGCGCAATGCTGAGAGGTCCGATATCAACGAAGCCGCGAACCACATTGCTTTCGACGGGCGCGCTCCCATAGACGACGAGCCCCAACTGCAATTTCTCCGCGTCTCTCAGCAGCGCCGGCCCTTGGCCGACAAATTTGCCGGCCGGCAAAGAAAGCCTCAGACTAACCGGTTGCACACCCATAAGGTTGGCGCCATCAAGCCGAATGACCCTTTCAAATAGACCGGCTTCTGCAACGGCCGAAAACTGTTCCGTAATTTTTATGCCGCCTGCCCACCACACGGCCTCTACCGTGGGAATACCTTCCACACTTACCCACCGGGTTTCTGTCCGCTGGCCCAAAGCCGAAAACCGGAACCCTCCGACCTCGACCTGCAACGCGCTCGATGAAGCTTCTTCTCCGGGAACAAAATTAAACGCCCCGGCTTTGCGGCGGCTTTGGCTGGGAGTTTCAGCGTCAAAAAGCAAGTATGTAAATGCCGGGCCCAAGTCTGCATGGTCGGCTTGCAGAATCATTTTGGCGCGGCCGCTCCGCAACAGGAAGTACTGACGCCCGTAGAAGAATGATCCCTCATAGAGGCTGAGCGGTTCCGGCACCTCTCCGACAAGGTGGCTGCCGCGTTTTTGCAGATCGGCTGATAGGCCGTATCCGAGAATGGGCATGGCCAGGGGCGCCATCGTGGAACCGGCCAACCCTATAAAAGTCCGCCGCGTTAGCTCTGTGGTACGGTTGTCAGATTTCTTTTTGCTCATCGGTGCCTCCCGGTGAGAAAGTGTACACCCGGAATGCCATTTTGGGTTCTTGATCGGTCAGCATCCTTCAAGTTGGCATTGAAGCAGCCAGGTAAGTTTCCGGAAAGCTGACCATGTGCAAAATTTTGCCTAACGGAGTTATTGGCTTCCTGGTAAATCTGGGCTTAAAGTAACTCAACTCATTTGTAATGAGTGTATTGCGTGCGCATTTAATGTTCACCGAAATCGAAATAAATCTTGACAGTGATTGTGATATTGAATTATAAGTGAAACCTAATAGTTGTGGGGCAGGCTTCTGGCTTTAAAAAGCTTTGAGCGGCTATGCTGCTACCTGTGAGGAGGATTTTATGAGGATGACGAGAGTAATTCGGCTAGTGCTGACGATGGTAGCGATGGTAGGGATTGGTCTGGTGCCGGTGATGGCGGGATCTGCGGCGATCGGCTCGGTGGCAGGGAGCAGGAATGCGACCTTGAGCGGGCAGGCAGTCGTGCCGAACACGACCGTTTTCAGCGGAGATAGCCTCCAGGTACGAAACGGCGTGGCGGTGGTGGCGATGGACCGTGGGAGCCGCGTGGTTTTTGGACACGAGACGTCAGCGTCGTTTCTGCGAGCGGGGAATGATGTGACGGTGGTGCTGGGGCGCGGGAACGTTTCAATGTATCATCCGGGCGAGAGCATGGGGCTGCGGGTGAAAGCTGGAGACGTGACGGTGGAACCGGCAAGCGGCTACAAGACGCTGGGCGAAGTTGCGATGCTGGATGGAGCGTTGCAGGTGACAGCGAAGCAAGGGATGTTGAAGGTAGAAGGCCAGGGGCGGACGGAAGAAGTGGGAGAAGGCAAGACGGTGACGGTGCCGGTACGAACGGCGCGGGCGCCGATGCCGAATCCTCCTTCGTCGAACGCGCACATTACAACGTCGACAGCGCTGGGCTGGATGGCGGTGGGCGCGGGCGGCACAGCGGCGGTTCTGGCTGGGATCGGGATGTCGCGGTCGAATGACGCGAAAGCGGCGGCGAACGCAGCGACGACGGCGGCAAATAACGCGACGACGGCAGCGAACAATGCAACGACGGCGGCAAATAACTCGGCGAACGTGTCGAACGCAGTGGGATGCGCGCTGAACCAGATGAA
>Ga0307373_10000325_pt1 | contig 90946 bp, 67 predicted proteins | sample OX2MG_FD_202534 | JGI IMG/M metagenome (GOLD analysis project Ga0307373, IMG submission 202534) | Soil microbial communities from Risofladan, Vaasa, Finland - OX-2 | ecosystem: Environmental > Terrestrial > Soil > Coastal area > Acid sulfate soil | place: Finland: Risofladan, Vaasa | collected...
GACTGGCCGAGCCAGAACTGGGCGGGAGCGGACGTGTTTGACGCGCGGGTGGCGGGGGAGCGGCTGCAGATGGGGGGCAGTTCCTCCTACCTGTTGCACGCGGACGCGGTGGGCTCGACGACGATGGTGACGGACCAGGCGGGGACGGTGGACATGGACAACCTGTTCTACCCCTGGGGGCAGGTGTGGCAGCAAACCGGGCCGAACATTTGGGCGAGCTTCGCGGACTTGGGCTTCACGAACGTCGGCGACGTCTACCCGGCCGAGCACCGCGACTACCAGGCAACGCTCGGCCGCTGGCTCACGCCCGACCCGGCGGGCCAGATGGCCGTCGACCCGGCCAACCCACAGACGTGGAACATGTACGCCTACTCGATCGACAATCCGACTACGCTGAATGATCCGTCGGGGCTGGAGTCCGGCGGCGCGGATTGCTCGAACTGGAGCGGAGGCTATACGGTCGGGATGAAAAATGGACAATTTACGATACACGATAATGATAATGTGAACTGTCTGGGGGACGGAAATGGCTTCGTCTATCTCTATTCCTTTCACGCTCCGAACCTTGGAGGCTTCGATACGAGTTACCAGTACGCGTTCCGCGAGCAAGTGAAGACGAGTGCGAGTGTCTTCAGTTGCGCGTCCGATTTCGCAAACAAGTACAGCATCGCAGGGGGACTTCATGCGCTGGGCATTGGAACGAGCGGACTGGGCGGCTTCATTGCCAATGCGCTGGGCGGGAATGTATTCAGCGGAGCGACCAACCTGATTGAAAGCTTCGGTGGCGGCTCTGCTGGAGGACACAATGTCTTCTACAACATGGGGCAGGGGATGACGGCGGGTCCGCTACAAGGTATCCCAGGAGGCAGAGGTCCGTGGGGTGCTTCCATTTCGGATTTAGCTACGGGAGCGATCGCCGGCGGTTACTACAATACCGTGACCGGCGCGGGCGAAACACTAACCACCCTAAGCGGTGAAGTTGGCCTTTCTTCGGCAACCATGACGGCTGCTGAGTTCGCTACCGGCGTGGGAGTAGCCAAATTCATCTATGACGCCGCTTCCTACGGGGTAGGTCTCGTCGGCTGTTCTGATTAGGAGCCCATATGCACTCAATCGTCTGGGTTCTTGTCCTCGGTCCACCGTGCTTAGCGATGTTGACCTGGCTTGTGACCCGCGGCTGGACCTTTGTGGTCATGAGGGGGCGGTCCACTCCACGTATAACCAAATGGCAGAGATACGATATCTGGATCATTTTGGCAATTCTCTACATCGTGATGTTTGCCGCCGCATTAATCAAGCAAAAGCTTTGAGGAGGCTAGGGGTCTGGTTAGGTTGCAAGGCGGGGGGTGGTTCCGTGAGCGCAGCGCATCGGCTCCTCAGTGATGCCGTTTGGGTACTTGTAGTTCCACCGATAATGGCCTGTCTATGGTATCTCTTTTTGCGAGTCTGGACGGGAATGCTCGGAACAAGTAATCGCCCTTGGGTCCAGCGCTGGAGGAGAACTGGATTCTGGATATTGATGGGAGGGATGTATGTGATAGGGATAACATTTTTCGTATACGCTCATTTCATAAGGTGATCCGGAGCGGGCGAAACGCTGACCACCTTAGGCGGTGAAGTTGGCCTATCTTCGGCAACCATGACGGCTGCTGAGTTCGCTTCCGGAGTTGGACTCGTCAAGTTCGGCTATGATTTCTTGAGCTATGCCGGTGGGTTAGTTGGATGTAGCGCGGGAATAATTCCCTAGAGGCTTGCTGGCTAAGGAGGCATACCGGTGATTACCAGACCCGGAGTATTACCGTTGTCACAGCAAATCATTCTTGACCTTCTGTTTCCGCCTGTGGGAGCGGGGATATGGTGGCTCATGAGTACAGGCTGGGCCATGCTCATGCAGGGCGGCAAGATTAGCGATAGAACGAAGATCTTCCGGAAGAGGTTATTCTGGGCTCTCCTTGCTGCTGCGTATGCGCTTATGTTTGGCGTTACGTTCTACACTTATCTGACGTGAGCGGGTAGATTCTCTCTTGAGTTTCAAGAGGGATTTCTCTTTTGAAGGTGCAGGAAACTCTTCTCTTTGTAAGCGGGCGGGTGGCGCGCCAGCGGGTAGCCACAGTCAGTGCTTTTCTGACTGTGGGCTTGTGGGGTATGGTTTGGGGGATGTCGAATATTCACCGGCTGCGCACGACGGACCGAATTTTCTTTGGGAGCAGGTAGCGCAGAGCCTCGGGGTCAAGAGACTCTGCGGGTTTTAGGGTTGGAAGTAATTTGTTATCTAGTAATACTCTGCTTGCGTCGTATGCACGAAAAGGCAATGGCGGCGAATCGCCCGACGGAAAGGCCGCAGAGTTTCGAAAACCTGAAACTCTGCGCTACCTGCTTACGACGGCGCAAATCGGCTGACGCAGGCGATCGCCGCGGGTAATTCGGCCTATAATCTGACGTACAGCTACGACCAGTATGGCAACGGAGCGTGCGTGATGAACGGGAGCACCGAGGGACTGTGCCCGCAATTCAGCTTCAATCCGGCCAACAATGAGATCAGCAACAGCGGCTACACTTACGATGCCGATGGCAACATAACGAACGATGGGCATTACGCCTACCAGTACGACGCGGAGGGGCGGCTGGTGTACGTCACGAATGTGCCACCGGGATCGTGGTCGCAGACCTCGGTGTACAATGCGCTGGGGGAGCACGTGGAGGATGACTTTCCGGACGGGCAGTACACGCGGCGACTCATCTACCCGCTGGACCCGGAGGGCCACTGGACGGAGATTTTCGACGACTGGCCGAGCCAGAACTGGGCGGGAGCGGACGTGTTTGACGCGCGGGTGGCGGGGGAGCGGCTGCAGATGGGGGGCAGTTCCTCCTACCTGTTGCACGCGGACGCGGTGGGCTCGACGACGATGGCGACGGACCAGGCGGGGACGGTGGACATGGACAACCTGTTCTACCCCTGGGGGCAGGTGTGGCAGCAAACCGGGCCGAACATTTGGGCGAGCTTTGCCGACTTGGGCTTCACGAACGTCGGCGACGTCTACCCGGCCGAGCACCGCGACTACCAGGCAACGCTCGGCCGCTGGCTCGTTCCCGACCCGGCGGGCCAGATGGCCGTCGATCCCGCCAACCCCCAGACGTGGAACATGTACGCCTACGTTGGCGATAATCCCACCACCCTCAACGATCCGTCGGGACTCGATTGGGTGTGGGTCGGAGGCTGTGCGCATTACTCTGCGACCACCGACTTTTATACAAGCGTTGCTGGCTACGCCGATAAAACGTATCGGGGTTCATATACCTACAGCATGAGCATGGGCCAGTGCAGTGGCATCGCAGATGGTGACTATAACAGGATAGGCCCTACTCCCAATACGAGTGGCCAATACCGGAGCCGCAACGCAATGTACGTCGCGGCGCAGCAGGCCTCTTGGTGGGCGACGTTCGCCAATAGCTTGTTCTCGTGGAAGAACTTTACCGACGAATTCAAACAGGGCGGCTGCGTGCATGATTTCGGCGAGGCAATTAAAAAGCAAATGCACGAGGTCGGTGAGGTAGGCAAGGAGACTAAGGAGATGGCGGAGAGGGTCGCGCAGGGCGCTCCGGGGTTGTCTGGGGCTGGCCTCACGATAGGGGGAAGTGCTGGTGTGCTGCTGTTTTCTGCCGGACAAAAACTGCAATCCGCCGCCGAGTATGTGGGCTCAAGAGCACCCGAGGTGGCCACTGGCTACGGCGACTATGTGCTGGGCAACGCCCTCTCTAAGGAACTCAGCGACATGGGGAATGGAGGATGCCATTGACAGGGCAAACCGGGGGAGGTCTCGGCTCACAGCCGCCGAAGAGCAAGGCGTTGGACCTGTTGTCCGTGATCGGGGTGGCGATCCTGCTCGTGGCAGTGTTCGAAGGTGGCGCGCTGCTCGCGCGTACCCATGGTGTGTCCAACTTCTGGGTGTCAGCCGGCATGATGGCAGGCACATTCGCCCTTCTTCTCGGCTGGACAGCTCGATCGCTGTTCAAGCGCCCGCGGTTTGTCCCTTACTTCGTAGCGTTGGTTGCAGCAGAAGCAGGGGGATACGCGCTTCTGGCGGAAAGGTACAGGGCGTTAATTCCGTTACCTCCTATGCTCACAGGGTTCCTGCTGTTTCTCGCGGGCTACTTCTTGACATTCCTCATCTTTGGCGTTCCGCCCGAGGCGAAGGGGAAAAAGTAGCAGTGTTCGGTGTTTGTGTTCACAGAAAAGCCGCAGACCGCAATTTCGGCGGTCTGATGCGCTACCAGCTCTGGCGTCGGCGAGTTTTTCGGCACGGGGACGGGCACGGCGCAGTACACCTGGACGGCCGAGGGCAGGACGGCGACGGTAACCGTGGGCGGCTTGACCGCGACGTACGTCTACGACGGCGACGGCAACCGCGTCGAGGACACGGCGGCGAACCGCCTGTTCTGGTATGGCGCCTCGGGCAATCTGCTGGAGATGACCGACGCGGGCTCAACCAACCGCGACTACATTTATTTTGCGGGTCGGCGGATCGCGCGGTATGATTCGGGCGGAACGGTGTCGTATCTTTATGACGACGCCGACGGGTCGTTGCGGACCATGACGGACGCAGGCGGCAACCAGCTCTGCTGGGCGGACTATTACCCCTTCGGCGAGTCTGCGGGAACGGGCTGCTCCGGGGATAACTACCAGTTTGCGGGGCTCTACTCGGACGCAACGGGCGAGGACGGTGGACACTCGGCAACACATCGGCGCTATAGCGACACCTACTTCCGCTGGTTTTCGCCTGACCCGGCAGGCCGGATGGCCGTCGACCCGGCCAACCCGCAGACCTGGAACATGTACGCCTACGTTGGCGATAATCCCGCCACCCTCAACGACCCGTCGGGGCTGCTGGGGTGGGAGGGCGCGGATTGCAACAACAACACTTCGAGCGGAGGCAGTGGGGCGATAAGCGCCAATGCAAACTCATTTGGTCATGCATATCTGCTGACTACAGAGGCCGATGGTAGTGCTGGGAACTGCTCTGGTGGTATACCCGTCATCTTTCCGTGGCTCCGCCAAGGTCCGTTAGGCTCGAACGGTGCGAATTTGCTTGCTGAGTTGGCATACGGGGCCCTCGATGCAGCGAAAGTGGCGGCGGCGGCAATGAAGACTTCGTCAGCGCAGAAGCAGGCGGCTTGTCAGGCCCAATACCAGCAGACCATTTCCGCCGCTAGATCAACCATGGGGAAGCAATTTCTGGGCTTCTTTACCGCCGTCGGTATACCAGGAGATATTGGCATAATTGGATGCAGCATCGGCACCGGGGAATTCGCACCCGTATGCATTGAAGGGGTGGAACTAGCGCTAGGGGGACCGACCATCGTGGGAACGGTTGCTTTTGTCCATCAGTACAACAACACCGTAAATGCGGCTAAAGCGCAATTGCGGGGCTGTGAGGGGCCCCGACCTCAGTGATGCTGACCTCCTAAAAGAGATTTGACGAGGACCAACGGCAGGAGGCTTTTAATGAGTGATCTTGAAGCGCAACGAAGACAAAAGAGACGCGTTTACATCATAGTAGGAGCATCGGTTCTCTGGGCTGCGCTCGTGCTGTTCTGGTTTCTTGCCCAAGGTACCCGTTTACCGAAGTTTGCAACTATGTTCCTTTCACGCCCTTGGGTGATAATGGCATTGGTTGTGGCCGTGACTGGCTTGTTCTGGATCGTCTTTTGGCGGCAGACCCGGAACAAGAGGCGTCCTAGGGGATTAGTGGTTCTGAAAATCTGCTCAGATGTGCTTCTAATCGCGCTGTTCGCAGGCCTTTTTCTATTGAACTGGTCTTCAACTACGCTAATTGCTGTAGGTTTCGCGGTTGTGCTTTCCTACGTTGCGAGGTTTATAAGAGCAAGCGCGGTCTTCCGGGGTTGAGGTCCGCGGGTGTTCGGTGTTTGTGTTCACAGAAAAGCCACGGCAGCAGGTAGCGCAGCCTCGGGGTCAAGAGACTCTGCGGGTTTTGACGGTTGCGAATGGGGTTGTGCGGCGATATGCTGGGCGGCGTGTCGCGCCGCCGCCCTTGCCATCCGGGTCTATGGGCCGCATGGCATGCGCTAGGGCACTTTGGGCAAGTGCGCCAGGGCCTCGTGGACTTTTTCTTCCGGGTATTCGTAATCGGTGAGCTCGCCGGCGAAGTATTTTTCATAAGCGCCCATATCGAAGAAGCCGTGGCCGCTGAGATTGAAGAGGATGGTCTTCTCTTTGCCTTCTTCCTTGGCCTTCAGCGCCTCATCGATGGCGGAGCAGACGGCGTGCGAGGTCTCCGGCGCGACGACAATGCCTTCCGCGCGCGCAAAAGTAATGGCGGCCTCGAAGCACTGCAACTGCGGATAGCTGACCGCCTCCACCACGCGCTGCTGGTGGAGCAGGCTGACCAGCGGCGACATGCCGTGATAGCGGAGCCCGCCGGCGTGGATGCCGGGCGGAATAAAGTCGTGCCCCAGGGTTTCCATTTTCAGCAGCGGCGTCATTCCGCTCTTGTCGCCAAAGTCGTAGGCGTAGAGGCCCCGGGTCATGGTGGGGCAGGCGGCGGGCTCAACGGCGATCAGGCGGATATCTTTGCCCGCGGCTTTTTGCGGAACAAAGGGGAAGGCCAGGCCGCCAAAATTGCTGCCGCCTCCGCAGCAGCCGATCACGATATCCGGTGAAGCCCCGGCCAGCTTGAGCTGCTCAATCGCTTCCTGGCCGATCACGGTCTGGTGGAGCAGGACGTGGTTAAGCACGCTGCCCAGGGCATAATTGGTGTCCGGCCGGCCGACGGCGTCCTCGACGGCCTCGCTGATGGCAATGCCCAGGCTGCCGGGACATTCGGGATCGGCGGCCAGAACGTCGCGCCCGGCGGCGGTCTGGTCGCTGGGCGAAGGGATGCAGTTGGCGCCCCAGCAGTGCATGAGGGTGCGGCGGTGCGGCTTCTGGTAGTAGCTGCACTTCACCATGTAAACCATGCACTCGATGCCGAAAACGTCGCAGGCATAGGCGAGCGCGCTGCCCCACTGCCCCGCTCCAGTTTCCGTGGAAAGCCGCTTGATGCCCGCCGCCTTGTTGTAATACGCCTGGGCGACCGAGGTGTTGGGCTTGTGGCTGCCGGCGGGTGAAACGCCTTCATATTTGTAGAAGATTTTGGCCGGCGTACCGAGCGCCTGTTCCAGGCGGTGCGCGCGGTAGAGCGGCGTGGGCCGCCACACCCGGAGCACGTCAAGAACCGGCTCGGGAATGGGGATTGTCGGCGCGGCGGAAACTTCCTGCTCGATCAACGCCATGGGGAAAATGGGGGCAAGATCCTCGGGGCCAGCCGGAGCCCCGGTGCCGGGATGCAGCGGCGGCGGGAGCGGCGCGGGAAGATCAGGGATCACGTTGTACCAGGTTTTGGGAATGTCACGTTCGGACAGAGTGTAACGACATTGAGTCATAAGAAACCTCAAGGTTAGTATTGCCTGAGCGGCAGGACGCCCTCAGGGCAAGAGCGGAAGCATAACACAAAATGCCCGCGAGCAGGGCAGCCATGCCCAGGATTGGGCATGGGTACGGCCAAAGGGCGCGGCGGTAAACGCCGGCAGGTGGCTTGAGCCGCAAAAGTGGTATTCGAGAAGCATAACGCTATTCTACAACCTGGAATCGGACACATCGCAAAAACCGTGATCGATGAGCCAACCGCGAAAACCGGTCTGCGCTACTTGGTATGGTTCAATGCCGCTGGTTTTTTCCCTGAAACGTGGCACAATACGTAACGCAGTTCGTCCAATCTCCAGCCAAGAGGAGCATCGAGTCATGAAGAAGCGAGTCCGTATTCTCACAGCATTTGTGGTTACCCTGGCGACAGCGGGGTTTGTCACCAATTGCAGCAGCCCTACTCCCCCGCCCCCAAAAAAGGCCGCCACCGAAAGAGCGCCGTTCACGAGGCCTGCCAGCCAATGGCCCATTCACGATATGAAGCGTCCACAGCCGCTCGTTATCACGCCCGGAACGTTCAGCACCCAGCAAACGCCCGGCCAGCCGCCCTCCGACGCCATCGTTCTGTTTGGCGGCAAGAATCTTTCCCAGTGGCAGTCCGCCAAAAGCGGCGGAGCGGCCCCGTGGAAAGTTGAACACGGCTATTTCCAGGTGGCCCCCGGCACGGGCGACATTGAAACCCGGCAGAATTTCGGCGCAATCCAATTGCACCTGGAATGGAGAGAGCCCACGCCCGCCCACGGCACCAGCCAGGGGCGCGGCAACAGCGGCGTTTTTCTGCAGGGGCAGTATGAGGTGCAGGTGCTCGACAACTACCACAACACCACTTATCCCGACGGCCAGGCAGGAGCCGTTTACGGCCAGCACGTGCCGCTCGTAAATGCCTGCCGCCCGCCCGGAGAGTGGCAGACTTACGACATGGCCTTCACTCCAGCTGTCTGGAAGGACGGCAAGGCCATCACGGCACCCTACGTCACCGTCTTCCAGAACGGCGTTCTGGTCGAGAACCACGTGGAAATCTATGGCCGGACCTCGGGCAACCCCCTGCCTCAGAATCTGATGGAGGGTGGCATCGGCCCCTTGCGCCTGCAGGATCACCACGGTCTGGTTCGCTATCGCAACATCTGGATTCGCGAAATCAAGCCGGTAGACTAAGCAAGAGAACCTCGCCCGCAGGGCGTTCAAATGGCAGCGCAGAGTTTCCCGTATTTGGGAAACTCTGCGGATTGCCGCTCCCTGGAAAAACCCTAGAGACAAAATCCGCGCTACACAGGCCCCTCGCCCGGGCGCACTGCGCGCCAACCCTCGCCCTGAGGGCGAAGGTTGGAAAGGACGGCAAGCGGCTTCAGGCTTTCTTGCCCACGCGGGAAAAATAGATTTCGATTTCTTCAAGCGTTTTGCCCATGGTTTCCGGCAGGAAGAACGTCACGGTGATGAAATAGAGGACGGTGAAACCGGCGAATAGCAGGAACATGGAAGTATAGCCGTAGCGGCCCACGGTGGGCAGGAAAATGGCCGCCAGGACGGTGGCGACGGCCTCGTTGATGACCAGCGCGATGCTCATGCCGTTTGAGCGGATGCGGGTGGGCATCAGTTCCGACAAAGCCAGCCAGACGCAGATGCCGGGCCCCATGGCGTAAAACGCCGCAAAGAGAAACAGGCTGATGGCCACCAGCCAGCCGTTTTCGGAACTGGGCAAGGGCGTGATCAACGCGTGCTGGATGCGCAAGGGGGCGGTGCGGGCCGCAGCAAGGTCGCCGAAAGGATTGGAGAAAAAGGCCAGCACTTGATTGGCGGGAACGCAGCTTGACCGGCTGAGCTCCATGGGCGTCGCAAGCGGAGCATTGGAGAGCGCGGTGGGCGTGACGGCGCTGAAATCGCCGTAAGAATAAATGACGGTCAGGGTGGCGGGCTCTTCAGCCATGCGAGCGTGGCCGGCTTCCCCCAGCCATTGCCGCTCGAGCTCAGGCGTAAAACGCAACTTCGAGCCCGGCTGCCCACTGACCATGGACTGCAGGGCCTCGCGCACGTCCACGCGATGGCGCTCGCTGCGATGGAACAAAAAGGCCGTCATCAGCAACGCCGCCACAACCCCGGCCGTGCCCACGGAGAGCAGAAACGTGCGGCCTTTGCGGTCCACCAGCAGCATGCCCACGACGGTGGCCAGCGCCTGCACCACGGTGAACAGGATGTAACCCCAGTGCGCATACACGTCCGACAAGCCGCTCTGGATCAGCACCGCGGTGTTGTAGCCGATAATCGAATTGATGCCGGTCGTCTGGTTCAGGGCCAGAATCACGCAGGCCAGCAGAAATGGAAGCACGTATTTGCGCTGGAGCAGGCTCTCGGCCGTGCGCCGGACCGCCGCCTGGGTCCGTTCCGCGGCCTGGTTCGCCTCCATTTCCTCCAGCTCCAGCCGCGCCTGCTCGGGAGAACGCGAGCGCAACAGCGACTCGAGCGCGCGTTGCTTTTGCCCGCGCCGGAACAGCCAGCGGGGCGATTCCGACACGGCGAAGCCGCCCAGCACAAAGAGCAGTCCGGGCGGCAGCGAAACCCAGAAAATGCTGCGCCAGGCTTGGTCCTTAAACTTGAAGAGGACCTCGGGATTGCCCAGCTTGGCCACTTCTTCCACCCGCAAACTGAAATACATGCCCACGCCCGCCGCCGCCACAATGCCCAGGGTCAGCAACCATTGGAACATGGCCGTGCCCTGGCCGCGGTCTTCCGGCGCCAGGCACTCGGCCAGATACAACGGCACCACGACGCCGATCAGCCCGGCGCTGATACCCTGGCACAATCGGCCCATGATCAGCGCTTCATAGCCGTGCGAAAGCGCGATGACGGGAATGCTGGCGGCAAACAGCACCCCGCTTAAAATCATCAGGCGCTTCCGCCCCATGCCGTCGGCCAGCAGTCCGGCAAACAGAGTGGAGATCACGGTGCCGAGCAGCACGGCCGCCACCACAATGGAGACCTGCCCGGCGTTCAGCCCGGAGGTGGCTTCGAGATAAGGCAGGGCGCCCGCGATGATGCCCACGTCGACGCCGTAAAGCAGTCCGCCCAGGCCGGCCACCAGCTTCAAAAAAAGGTTGTAGCTTGCCGGCTGGAGTTTGAAGCCCTTGGAGGTTTGCATAGTCTCCTCTTTGCGTTTTTGTATCGCTGCCATGGAAATGGAAGTCCGATCCCCAGGCGCGCGGAAAAACTGCTGTCGGCATCGCGCCCCTTCTTGCCGCCCGCCTGCGATCGGCTGGTTGGCCCAGGGTGCAACGATCCCTTATACCGAGTCGGTCGATTATACAGGATGAAGTCATGCCGTGGGAGCCTATCCATCGAAACACATCACCCGCAGGGCATCATGCGCCATATGTGCGCCAGCCGCAGTCCTCACCCGGCGGGGCGATGGTTGGAAGCTCAAGAAGGGTCCAGCACAACACGCCTACCCGGGCGACAAGGCCCGGATGGCCGCCATGGTCAGAATTCCAGCGACAATAAAGGCCACTTGAAGAACAGCTTTCTGCACGGAGATCACGCGATGAAGTCCGGGTACCAGATCGCTCATGGCAATATAGAGAAAACTGGCGGCGGAGATCGCCAACACGTAAGGCACTAGAGGTCCGATATCGGAGAGAGCGAAGAAAGCGATCACTGCTCCGGCAGGCGTTGTAGCGCTGGATAACAGGTTGTAAGCGAGCGCCCGCCCTTTGCTGTAACCACTGTGCAGCAGGATGGCAAAGTCGCCAACCTCCTGCGGGATTTCGTGCGCCACCACCGCCAGAGCGGAGGAAACACCGAGCGCGGGAGCCGACAGAAAAGAGGCCGCGATTACAATGCCGTCGAAGAAATTGTGAATGGCGTCGCCCAATAGGATCAGCCTGCCGGCTACCATATCAGCCGGACACTCAGGATCGTGGCAGTGCCGCCACAATACCCATTTTTCCAGAATAAAGAAAAGGACCAGCCCCGCAAGCACCGTGGAAAAAACGGGAAGGCTTGCTGAGCCTTCAAGCGCCCGGGGCAGCAATCCTAAAAAAGCGCCTCCAAGCAAGGTGCCGACGGCGAAGCTGACCAGAGAGGAAATCAACCGGCGCCAAATCGCCTGGCGGAACAACAAGAGAGTTCCGGCGCCAGCTACCACGCCGGCGCTTCCCAGCAGGCTGAAACCAACAATCCACCAGAGCGTTTCCATTTTCCTGCGTTCAGTATCATCCAGACCGTGATCCCACACAAGGCCTCGAAATGACAACAACTGCATCCCTTGTCCGTGCGCGCGGCAGGAATCCGGTGGGCATAAACCGCTGTTACAGAACGCCGCTTGTTTTGTGGCGGCGCGGGTGTACTATCACTTCAGAGGGTAGCTGAAGCTCTTGGGAGGGAGCTGCGCGTCCCGCCATCCTTGCACAATCGGTTTCCCAGGCATCTTAAAAACAATTGAATGGAGGACGCGATGAGAATTTTTGTTGCGGGCGGAACGGGAGTTCTGGGCCGGGCAAGTTTGCGTGCTCTGGTTGAAGCCGGACACGAAGTGCGGTCGACAGCCCGTACGAAGGAAAAGGCGGACCTGGTCCGCAGCCTTGGCGCGGAGCCGGTAGAACTTGATTTATATGACCCTCCGGCGGTGCGCGAAGCAATGGATGGGACAGACGCCGTGCTCCGGCTGACCACGCGAATTCCGCCGCTTGCCCAGATGCGCAACCGGCACTCCTGGCAGGAGACCAACCGACTGCGAACCGAGGGCGCTCGCATTCTGGTGGACGCGGCCATTGCGCAGGGGGTCAAAGTCTACGTTCATGAGTCCGTCGCTTTCGTCTACGCGGACGGTGGGACGCAGTGGATCACCGAAGACGCGCCGACCAACGACGGTGGGTCAAAAATCCTCCACGCGGCGCTGGAAGGCGAGCGCGAGGCGGCCCGCTTTTCAGAATCAGGAGGGCGCGGCATTGTGCTGCGCTTCGGCGGTTTCTACGGCGCCGACGCACCCTCAACCGTTGAAATGATCAAGGGCATGAAGCGGCGCATGATCGTCCAGCCCGGCTCGGGCTCAAATTATATCTCTTCCATCTACGTGCCAGATGCGGCGCGCGCCGTGGCGGCAGCGCTCAACCTGGGGGCCGGAACCTACAACGTTGTGGACGAAGATCCCGTCAGTTTTTCCGAGTACATCCGCGCCCTGGCCCTTGCCATGCGCGTGCCCCAACCCTTCCGGGTGCCGGGCGCATTCGGCAAGCTGATGTTCGGCGAAGTGTGGAATTACGTTTGCCGTTCGCTGCGGGTCTCAAACACTCTCATTAAAAAAGCTTCGAATTGGAAACCCAGTGTTCCGAGCGTCGTCGAGGGCTGGCCGCTCGTCGCCCGCGAGCTCCAGCAGGAACCCCACCGGCGGATGTGAGCCTGGCTCGGATGCGCAGAGCTAAAAGCGCCGCGGTGCGCCGCAGGTTACGGCGCCACGCGCTTGAGGTAGAAGTCAAAAAAGGTGGAGGGCTGGGTGTGCAGGGCGACGACGGCATTGGGAGGCTTTCCCTGGGCCGCGCGCGTAAATCCGTTCGCGTCCACTTCCACGGCCAGGGGCTTGGTTTTGCAGAGGCCCGGGTCAAGCGCCATGGCCACGGCCATGGGATCGAACAGGGTGGGAGTGCTCTGGTTCCAGAGCTCATAAAGAATCGCCAGGCTGTTGGTGAGGGAAGTGAGTTGGGTGAAAACGCGATGGCGGCCGGGGCGGTGGAGTTGAAGCATCGCCGTCACGTCGAGCGGCACCATCAGGATGGACACTCCGGAGCTGAAAACTTTCTGGGCCGCCGCGGGGTCCGAGGCAATGTTGTATTCCGCAACGGGATTGGGATCATCGCCGTAGCCGTGCGCGATCGATCCGCCCATCAGCACAATCTGCTTGATCTTCCGGCCGATCCGAGGGTCCTTGGTAAGCAGAGCCGCAACATTCGTCAGCGGGCCAATCGCCACCAGCGTGGTTTTCTCCGCGCGGCGCCGCAGCACTTGGTCCAGGAAGGTTACGGCGTCCATCGAGCGGAGCTGCGGGCTTCTGAATCCATCGGCCCAGCGCGTCTGCTCCATGGGCAGCGGCCTTCCGGGCACACCGGCCGCAACCGGAACGGAACGGTCTCCAGCTTCCCACAACAGTTTGGCCGCCAGGCGCGCCCGCGCCTGCGTATCGCCGGAAACCGTGGTGACACCCAGCAGATCAAGCTCGGGACTCTTGACCACCAGGGCCAAAGCGAAGGCGTCGTCAATATCCGTTCCGATATCGGTGTCGAGCAGAATGGGAATCTTTTTGGCAGGCGCGGCGGCACCGAGGAGGATAGGCCACACCAGAAAAAACACCGTCAACCAAGCGAATTTTCTCATAATCTCCTGCGCCTCCTTGCCGCGCGATCAGGCTGCGGCAGCTCAAGCGCCACCGGCCAACACGCTCACTCCTCTTCTTCCTTGCCGTGGCCCCGCTCCCTGGCGTCAGAAACGATCTTGTCGGCGATCTGCTGCGGAACAATGTCGTAGTGGGAGAACTCCATGGAATAGGTTCCGCGCCCCTGCGTCATGGAGGTCAGGTCGGAAGCGTAAGTCAGCATCTCGGCAAGAGGAACTTGGGCCTTGATCACCGTGGTATGGCCCTTGGGCTCCATGCCCTGAATGCGCCCGCGACGGCCGGTCAGGTTGCCCATGATGTCGCCGGAATAGTTGTCAGGGACCGTGATCTCAGCCATCATGACCGGCTCGAGCAAGCAAGGCTTGGCCTGCTCCATGCACTTCTTGAAGCCCATCGACCCGGCAATCTTGAAAGCCATTTCGGAAGAATCGACGTCGTGGTAGGAGCCGTCATAGAGAATCACGCGAAAGTCCACGACGGGATAGCCCGCCAGGTAGCCGCGCGCGGCGGATTCGTGAATGCCTTTTTCCACCGCCGGAATGTAATTCTTGGGGATGGCGCCGCCGAAAATATCGTTGACGAACTCAATGCCGCTTCCTCTCACAAGCGGTTCCATCTTGATTTTGCAGTCGCCGTATTGCCCGTGGCCGCCCGTCTGCTTTTTATATTTACCCTGGGCGTCGGCTTTGCCGCGAATCGTTTCACGATAAGGAATCTTGGGCGCTTGCAGCGTAACTTCAACGTTGTAACGGCGCTTGAGTTTTGAAACCGCAATTTCCACGTGCTGCTGTCCCGAACCCGAAAGCAGGAATTCCTTCGTCTGCGCGTCCCGCGAAAAGCGCAGCAGCAAGTCCTCTTCGAGCATCCGGTGAATCGCCGTGGAGAGTTTGTCTTCATCGCCCCGGGACTTTGGCTCAATGGCAAAGGAGATGGCGGGCTCAGCCAATTTGGCGGGAGGATAAAGGATGGGGGCGTGCTTGTCACCGAGGGTGTCACCGGTCAAGGTCTCCTTGAGCTTGGCCACGACGCCGATATCGCCCGCGCGAAGCTCCGGAACAGGATCATGGGATTTGCCCTGCGAAATCCCGATATGAGCCAGCCGCTCGGTGACGGTGCGCTTGTAGTTCACCAGCATGGCCTCGTTTTTGACCACCCCGGACATCACTTTGAAGTAGCTGAGCCGCCCGGCAAAAGGGTCCGCAACCGTCTTGAAGACGAAAGCGGAAGCGGGCTCGCCGTTCGAGATCGAGCGCTCGACTTTCTCTCCGGATACCGGATCAACCCCTTCGACGCTCCCCCGGGCCACCGCCGAAGGCAGGTAATCGGCGACAAACCGGAGCAGGCTTTCGGTTCCAATACTGGGAAGGCCGGCGGAGACAAGGACGGGAGTCAGGCGATTCTCCGCAATCGCCTGCCGGAGCCCCGGCGCCAGGTCTTCAATCGGGATGGTGCCTTTGTCGAAAAATTCTTCGAGAAGCTCGTCATTGCCTTCCGCTACCATCTCCACCAAAGCTTCATGGGCCTCGGTAGCGGCTTCCTGCATCTCCGCGGGAATGTCAGCGTCCTTGGCTTTTCCGGACCCGTCTGCTTCGTAAAGCTCGGCGCGCATCCGGACCAGATCAACGACGCCGCGAAAATCCTTTTCCTCTCCAATGGGCAGTTGGACGGGAATAACCGACCGCCCCATCGCGTTGCTCAAGGCCTCAAGGGTTCGCCGGAAGCCCGCCCGGTCGCGGTCCATCTGGTTGATCACCAGAGCGCGGGGCAGGTTGGCCCTTTGGCAAAAGCCCCAGGTTTTCTCCGTTTGCACCTCAATGCCGCTGACGGCGTGAACCAGCAGGAGCGCCGAGTCCGCGGCGACCAGCGCCGCCTCAGCTTCGTGGAGAAAAATATTAAAGCCGGGCGTGTCGATCACATTCACCTTGACGCCGTTCCACTCCGCGTAGGCAAGCGCCGTGCTGATCGAAAATCCGTGCTGAATCTCCTCTTCGTCGTAGTCTGTGATGGAAGAGCCGTCGTCGACTTTGCCCAGGCGATTGACCATTCCCGCCGCGTAAAGCAGAGCGGAGGCGAGCTGCGTCTTTCCCGTGTCAGCATGGCCCAAAAGGACAACATTGCGGATATTCTCACCGTCGTATGTTTTCACTAGGAACTCCTCGGGATTTCAGCAATTCCCTATTCGGGTTTTCCAAGGGTCGGAGCAAGGCTGCATCCTAACACAGCTTTTCGGAAGGGTTCAACGCGCAGACAAAAGGATTCAGGAACGCTCTTTCCCGGCCTTCAATAACCAACAACGAAACTTGGGTTCCAACCCTCTAGTCGAGATCAATATCGCGGAAAGGCCGCGTGACCGGTTCATCTTTGGATTTCCGGAGGGCCTCCTCGAATTTTCGCTGCAGAAGGTCGGGCTTGGTTTTCTCAGCTTCCGTGCTTTTTTGGAAAAGCGCCTCGCGGCGGGCCTTCTCTTTTTCAAGCATCTGGCTCGCCTGGTCAAGGCTTCGGGTCTCGGTGCGCCGGGGCGGAAGCTCGTGGCCGATTACTTTGCCCAGCGCCACGTCAATCTTCAGACAGGCTCCGCACGAGGGGCACTCCACCTCAATCTCTCCGCGTTCGTGCCTGCCGGTGTTCATAGGCAAAATGCTACGCCGCGAACTCGCGGCTGTCAAATTCGCAAGGCTGCGGAAGGGAGAAGCGGGTGGGGCCGGACGGAAGAACGGAAGCGCCGTGAAAATTCAAAGGCCGGTTTTCAAAGGGTGAGCGAGCGGTTGGGGAGCCGCCAGCCAGTCGATATGGATATTGCCGGAGACGCTGCTCGCGTCGAGAAGAAAGCCGCCGTTCCCGGCTTTTCCGGTTATTCCCCGGCAGTGAGTGGTTCCTTGCAGGGTCAGCGGCCGGTTGCTGAAAATACTTCCGGAAAGGGAATAGGCGCGCAGATCGAACCCTCTATCCAGCGGGACTCGCACGCTGACGCTGCCGGAAACCGTCTCCAGGCGCCAGGGCTCACGGCCGCCGCCTTCGGCGGAAATCGAGCCGGCGGCGGTTTTTGCCAGGACAGGTCCGCCAACATTTCTGAGCGCAAGGCTTCCCGAAGCGCTGACCACGCAGGCGCCGGCCGCTGATTGATCGAGAATCACGTCTCCGCTGCCGGTCACAGCTTCAAAGCCGCCGCCGATTCCTGAAGCTTCGATCCCGCCGCTGCCCGTCGAAGCTTGAACTTTTCCCGCGACGGCTTCCAGGCGAATTTTTCCGCTGCCCGTGGCTGCCTCGACGTCGCCGCCAATGTTCGAAGCCTTGACGCTGCCTGAGCCCGCTGAAACTTCAAGCGGTCCCAAGATGCCCTTGATGGTTTGATCGCCGGATCCGGTTTTGGATTTCAAGCGGGTGGCGGCAGGAACCACCAGGTCATAGCTGATGGAGATGTTGCGCTGGAGGCTCGGCTCCGTTATGCCGCCGAGGGTAATCGTGTTGCCCTGCTGTTCAAGGGGAGGGCGGGCCTCAAGGTCGCGGATCCTTTTCTCGGCTTCCTCGCGTGAGAACGACCCTGCCTGCGCCCGGATGGTGGCGCGCACCTGAACGCTGGATTCGTTTCCCGCGCTGACGGTGAGGGTCCCGGCGCCCGTCCGGACAATAACTTCAACCGGGCCGCTGACGGGCAGGATTCGGTCAAAACGGCCTTGGGCCGCGAAAGCGCTTTTCGAGAATGCTAAGCAGGTAGCCACTAAAGCCATAAGACACTTAGATTCATTCCGCCGCCCCCGCGTCGTGATCGTTCCCCTTTTTATGATGCGCCAATCCGCCTTGGCCCGGCAAGCTCCAAGCGAATCTGATGCTTCGCTGTGCTCAGCATGACGAGTGGCCTTATTGGAAGATCCGCAGGAAGTTTTCGTGGAGGCGGCAGCGGCCGTCAATCAACCATGGAGAATTCCAGCTTATTTCCGCTGGGGTCGATCCGGTCCAGGCGGACGCGGGCGCGCCCGCCCAGACGATAAGCTTTGTTGCTGCGCCGGCCCACCACCGCGCGCTGGCTTTCGCGGTAGACGTACCGGTCGTCTTCCAGGCTTTCAATCGACACAAAGCCTTCCACGAACAAATCGGTGAGTTCGATGAAGAGTCCGCGCTTGGTGAGCGAAATGATGAGAGCGTCGAACTCATTCCCCAAGTGCTGAGCCATGAAGGCGATCTTCTTGAGTTCGATCAATTCGCGCTCGGCATCCTGGGCGCGCCGCTCGGCTTCTGAAGTCTCAAGCGCCAGGGAGTGCAGCTCTTCAGGACTGACGGGAGCCGGAGCGCCGCCCTTCTGTTGCGCGGAGGAATGGGAAGGGCGGCTTGAGTCTGCCGCCGCTCCGGGCGGCTTCCCGGCGCGGGGCTTGTCGCGTCCGGGCCGTTCCAGGAGAGCGGCCTTCAGGATGCGATGCACAACCAGGTCGGGATACCGGCGGATGGGCGAGGTGAAATGAGTGTAGGCTGGCGCTGCCAGCGCGAAGTGGCCCAGGTTTTCATCCGCGTAGCGGGCCTGCTTGAGCGAACGCAGCATCAGGTAAGAAAGAATGCGTTCTTCGGGCTTGCCCTCGATCCGCTCTGTGAGGCGCTGGTAATGCCGGGGCGTGATTTCGATCTCGACTTTTGGAAGGCGCTCGTGCGACTGCGGATGGCGGCGCCGTTCGTCCCGCATGTGGACGGGCAGGCGCGTGGCCGAGGGCAGCTTGATTCCGAGCGAGTAGCCGAACGTCGCGGCAATCTCCTCGAATTCCAGAACCTTCTTGGGATCGGGCTTGTCATGGACGCGGAAGAGCGACGGGACGGCTTTCTGCTCCAGATAGGCGGCCACGGCTTCATTCGCCGCCAGCATGAATTCCTCGATGATGCGGTGCGCCACGTTGCGCTCCGAGCGCGTGACGCCGGTCATCCTTCCGGACTCATCGAATTCGATTTCCGCCTCAGGCAAATCGAAGTCAATTGAGCCGCGCTGCTCGCGATGCCGGGTCAGGATGCCGGCCAGTTCTTTCATCAGCTTAAAATTGGGAATGAGCGCCTGGTATTTTTGGCACGCGGCGGGGTCGCCCGCCAGGACGTCGCGCACCGCCGTGTAAGTCATGCGTTCAGCGCTGCGGATGATGCCGGGAACCAGCTGCGAGCGGACGGTGCGGCCCTGGGAATCGATTTCCATCAGGGCGGACATCACCAGGCGCTCGACGTAAGGGTTCAGGCTGCAAATGCCGTTTGAAAGCTCGAGCGGCAGCATGGGAATGGCGCGGTCGGGAAAATAGACGGAGTTGCCGCGCAGCCGCGCCTGGAGGTCGAGCGCCGTTCCCGGCCGCACGTAATGGCTGACATCCGCAATGTGAACTTGCAACAGATAGCTGCCACCCTCCAGCCGCTCAACGTAAACGGCATCGTCAAAATCCTTGGCGGTTTCGCCGTCAATGGTCACGATGGGCAAGGCGCGGAAGTCGCGGCGGCCGTGGCGTTCGGCTTCCGAGATGAATTGCGGCGAGTTTTCCGCCTCCGCCAGCACCTCCGCCGGAAAGCGGTGCGGCAGGTGGTGCTTGCGGATGACGATTTCCACGTCCACACCGAAGTCGTCGCGGTGGCCCAGAATTTCAATCACTCGCCCACTGGGCGGCGTGCCGGGCCGGGGGAATTCGACAAGCTCCACGTCCACGATCATGCCGTCGAGTTCGCGGACGTCGGCTTTGTGGCGGGCGCGCTTGCGGGAAGCTTTGCCTTCTGATTCCCCGCCATATTGCCGGTGCCGGGTTTCGTCCGCGGGCGGCCGTTCGCGCCCTGCCGGAATGAGAATTTCATGACGGATTCGCCGGTCAAAGGGAACCACAAAGCTTGCCGGGCTGGCGGCGCGGAACTCGCCCACCACGGTCCTCTGCGCGTGCTCGATGACGCGCAAAACGCGGCCTTCCACGCGGTTGCTCGGCTGGGCGCGGCGGGAAAACTGCGTGCGCCAGTCGGGGCGCGAGCGAACCACCTGCACCTCCACGCGGTCTCCGTGCAGCGCGGGGCCCGATGCCTTGGGAGGAATAAAGATGTCCTGATCAGTCCCTGCAACCGGCTGGTCGGGAACCACAAAAGCGTAGCCGTCACGGTGCCCCACCAAGCGGCCGGTGACCAGGTTGCTCGCTGCGGGCGCGGGCGCAACAGGTCCCGGCTTCCGCTCCGGAGCGCGCTCGGCCGCTCTCCGGCCGCCGCGTTTTCCCGCTCCGGGCCGCGGCCTGCCATGAGGCTCGCCGTGGGGATGGAGGGGAACCGCCAGAGTGTAATGGCTCTTTTTGGATTCGTTGATTTTGCGGGCTTCCCCAAGCACGTGCAGCAGGCGCTTCAGCTCGCGCGCCTGGCTGGAACGCAAGTGGAGCGCCCGAACGAGGTCCTGGACGCGAAACTCCTTTTCAGGCTTTTTGCGGAAAACATCCAAAATGACCTGTGGAGTTAAGGGTTTGCGCATTAGATTCCTAAACGCCAGTAGCGCCGGGCTTCAGCCCGGCATGCTTTTGCGGGGCTCCAGCCCCGAATGCCGCCCTGGAGGACGGCGCAACTCGCAGCCTGACTCCCACACCAGCTTAGCATTGCCGAATCCGTTTAGCTTTTAGATTATTGTTCCGCGGGAAGAAAGCCGGAGCCGGAACATTTGGGCGTAGCGGCGGCATTATGCCGCCATTGGCGAGAAAATTGAAAGGGAAAAGCCGCATAGTGGTCTACTGCGGCTCGCCGGTAATTAAACTAGCCTGCAATGGCAGTAAAGGAACTGCTGCGTCGTCCCGAAAGGAGTTTGATGCAGTTCCTCGGAACTGTCGATGAGCTTAAACCGCTTGCCGAACTCACCGTGCAGAGACTCGGCGTCATACCGCGACACGTCGAGGCCGCTGCACTTGGCAGGTCCTTCGGGGCCGAACGTGCTCACGATGACGTGGCCGCCGGGCCTTACTGCTCGGGCGGCAAGGCGGACGTAAGCGCTTCGCTGCTCCTTCGAGATTAAAAAGTGAAACACGGCGCGATCATGCCACACGTCGAAGGCGTGGGCGGGCAAATCCGCCTGCGTAACATCAGCGCAAATCCAATGAATGCTTTTCCCGGGTTCCCCAAGCCTTGCTTTCGTTACGTCCAGGGCGGTTTGCGAAATATCCAGGATCGTCAAGTCGTGGTATCCACGCGCCAGAAGGTCATCCACTAAGGTTGATTCTCCACCACCGATATCGATGATGCCTGCTGCACGGTCAAGCGAAGCCGATTCGATCAACGCCAGCGAACGATCCAAATGCGAACGGTACCAACTCACGGCGTCGCGAGCTTTCGTCCTGTAAATCTTTTCCCAATGAGAGCCAGCGTCCATACTGCCAACTATTTTATCACTTATACCGCGGACCTCAGAACCAGAGGTCCGCGCTAGGGGTTGCGATTGTGCCCGCCCGCTCACTTTTCGGCTGAATCCTCCTGAGGGCTGGGAGCGAAGAAGCGGAAATAGAGATAAATGTTGAGGGCCATGGCGGCGACGTAGATGCAGAACGGCAGTGGAATTTCAGAAATTTCAAACAGGTATCCGGTCAGCATGATGCCGCCGGAAGACGCTCCGAGTCGCGCCACCTGGTTGATGCCCATGGCGCGGCCAAGCTCATCCTGCTTGACCATTTCCGTAAAGGCGGTGCGCTGCACCGGAACCGCCATCACCCGCAGCGCGGGAGTGACCAGGTAAATGACCAGGGCAAGCGCCAGAAACTTGGAGAAAGGAAGCAGCAGCAGAAGCACCGTGCCCACTCCGCGCGTGATGGCGATGCTCTTCACAAATCCCCAACGCCGCTCAAGATGCGGCGCGGCCAAGAGCGCCACCGCCGCCAGCAGGCCGCTCGCAAACGCGTAGACGCCCATCTGCGATTTCGGAACATGAAAAACAATCACAAAGAAAGGGATGAGGAACGGCACCACCAGCCCCTGCGTGAACCCGTTGAGGATGCCGGTAATCGTGAACTTGCCAATCACCAGCTTGCTGTGCAACCGGCGGATATTCCCCCGGACCTTTTCGGTCTTCAGGAAAAAGAGCGCCACGAGGCCGATGCCGGAGATGAGTGTGGCTGCCACAAAGAGTTCCTGAACTTCAAAGAACCTGGCCATGAGCGCTCCAAAGGCCGCGAACATGCCGCTCAAGAACGTCAGGATGGAATAGTAGGACGTGCGATTTTCCTCCGTCGTCAGGTCGGCGATGACGGCGTTCTGGATGGGCTGCGCCGCGCCGCCCACTCCGCCGCCCATCAGCGACCCGGTGGCCGAGTAGCCGCCCACGATGCAGGCCACAAACAACGCCGGCAGGTGGCTTGAAAGGCACACAATGCCGGAGCTTACGGGCAGCATCAGGCCTGCCAGAAAAAGCGTTCTGCCTCGTCCCCAGGTGTCCGTCAAAAATCCGCACAGCAGGCTGAAGGCCGCGGTGGCGAGCGCGGCGGAAGTATAAAGCAGGCCCAGCTTGAGAGCGCCGTAATGGCGGGTGGTGAGCACCAGGTACGGGAAGGCAATGGTGATCATGCCCGCCGCGATGCTGCGGGAAGTGCGAAAGAGCGCCAGAAGAAAGAGCTGTCCGAAGTGGTCTTTCATACTTAATGATAACAGGAGCTCCCGCGGCGAGTTGCCCTCGGCCAGTGGCGGCGCAATGCCGCCGCTCGATCAACTGCAGGAGCAGGCGCAAAAAAAGTTAGATGCTTCCCGCGGGGAAGGCATTGCGGGGAAGCTGCCCGCAGGACGATACGGTCGCACCTCCGGGCGGTGTTACACGCTGTGAAGGGGACGATAGTAGCGGCGGCGGAAGGAAGGTTCGCGCAACAGCACCGCCTGGAGAAAAAAGTAGACGTCGGCAAGGTAACCTTCATACCCGCAAGGCTTGCCCGCCCAGGTGGTCCAGTCAATGCCTTTGCCGGCCTTGTTGGTGACGCCATCCTGGAATCCGCCGCCGAGCGCCCTCGCCAGCATGGCGCGCAAAGCGCGGTCGGCGCGGTGGGGCTCGTCCACGACATAATGCGCCGCCAGGAAGTGCAGGATTTGGCCGGCCGTGATTCCACCGTTCATGTATTGCTGGAAAGTGTCCGACCCATCGGCCCGCGTGGGACATCCGATCGCGTTCGGGGTCAAATAATCGGCGCGGTGGACCGGCACCAGCGTGCACGGAAATCCCAGTTCGAAATGGGTAAATCCCGCGTCGGCGATTTTTCTCCACAGGCGGTCAAGAATTTTTCGGCCCAGGGCCGGTTCCACCAGGCCGTATTCAATGGCCATGCCGTTCACCACGGGCGTCGCGTAGTCGTGCAGTTCGCCATCCGAACTGCGCCACCACCCGAGCCACCCGGTTTTCGGGTTGTGGAGGGTTTTCACGTACGCGGCCTTCAGCTTGCGGGCAAGCTCGAGATATCGGGCCTGCTGCTTGTGGCGGCTGAGTTTCGCTTCAAGATCCGCGAGACACAGCCACGCCCGGTAGATCAGCGCGTTTGAGTATCCGTCTTTGCCGCCGCAATTGAGCGCGTCCCACCAGCAGCAGCCGCGCTCGTCGCCGTGGAGCGTTCCGGCATTCCCGCTCTGCACGGCCTCCACCAGGCCGTCCTGGTCCACGTCGCGCCGGACGTAATATTCGGCGATAAACTCCAGCTGCGAAATCTTGTGCAAAATCCAGCCGAGATCGTTGGTGGATTCGACATAGTCCCAGGCAGCAATCAGCGGCCCGGTGTTGGCGTCGAGAAAAATCCTCCAATCCCAGTAACCGGCCACCACGCCTTCCGGGGAAGTGCGATCGTTCATCCACCATTCGGCCGTCTGGCGCACCAGGGAAGCAACCGAGATTCCGGCAACCTTTGGAAACCAGAAGGCCATGTCGCTGTAAAACACCAGGGACATGCTGGCGGGATCGCTGATCACGTTGTTCCCCAAGACGCCGGCGGGCGAGCTTGCGGGAGTGGATTGATCTCCCCATTCCGCCGTCGGCTGCCAGGCGTTGAACCAGGCGCGGCGCGCCAGCGGCCAAAGCGGCGAGTCCTCAAGGCCTGCGGGAGGATCAAGGCGGACCGGCTGGAACGTAAGCCGGTAAGGCGCGGCCTCAAGCGGAATAGGAAGCCGGAAAACCAGATCCATTGTTCCCTGCTTCCGGTCGCCCTCAAGATGTCCCTTGACTTCCGCGCCGCCGGAGACCGAAACGAGCATCTGGCCAAAATCCGGCGCGCTCAAAATGCCGGGCAGGCTGAAACTTCCATCGCCCCACCACTGGCCGGACAAAAAGGTGGTGGGAGTCAAACGCGGGTTAAAAGGAAATCGCAATCGGATGCCGGTGATGGCATAAAGGCCGCGGCCGGAGGAGGAGAAATCAAAGCTCAAGCCACCGCTGGTTTGCGCGACTCGCCACACAAGTTTCAAGCCAGGCCGAACTTCAATTTCATATCCTGTTCCCGGCCCGGACAAACGGCGGACCGGAAGCCGCCCGGCGGGATGCCACGCGCCATCAGTGCGAATCTCCAGAGACACCGGCGCGTCATCGCGCAGCAGGTTGGTATCGGCGCGCGGGCCGCCTTCCGTATCCCAGCTCAAGAAGTTGATGACGGGCTTCGCGGGGTCCGCCTTGACGCGAACCACCGGAGCGGCGCCGGATTCGGCGGGCAAGGCCCTCGCTGAATCCGCCATCGAGGCCGCGAGCCCTGCTCCGGCAATCTCCATAAACGGGCGACGATCCATCTTTCTCCTTATAACGCCTGGCGCAAAGTATGGTTTGTTGCGACAGATACCTGATAAGCTGCGGCAACGGCGCATCATACCACACCAGGCCCTGCCGGATTCCGCTCCCCAATCAGTAAGGCCACTTCCAGTTGCGCACTTCCGGCATGTCTTCGCCGTAGCGGGCAATGTAATGCTTGTGCTCGATCAGCTTGTTGCGCAGGTGCTGCTTGAAGTGCGCGCCGATGCGCTGGAGGCGCGGCACGCGGTCCACCACGTCTCCGGCCAGGTGGAAGCGGTCAAGATCGTTGAGCACGGCCATATCAAAGTGCGTGGTGGTCGTCCCTTCTTCCTTGTAGCCGCGGACGTGAAGGTTCTTGTGATTTGTCCGCCGGTAGGTGAGGCGGTGAATCAGCCAGGGATAACCGTGATAGGCGAAGATGATGGGCTTGTCGGTTGTGAACAGAATGTCAAAGTCGCGGTCGGCAAGCCCGTGCGGATGCTCGGTGGAAGGCTGAAGCGTCATCAAATCCACCACGTTGATCAGGCGAATCTTGAGGTCCTCAAAATGCTGGCGGAGCAGGTCAACGGCGGCCAGGGTCTCAAGCGTGGGAACGTCGCCCGAGCAGGCCATCACCACGTCCGGCTCGCTGCCCTGGTCATTGCTGGCCCAGCCCCAGATGCCGATGCCGGCCGTGCAGTGCTCGACGGCGGATTCCATGTCGAGCCATTGCAGGGAGGGCTGCTTGCCGGCCACGATGACGTTCACGTAATGCCGGCTGCGCAGGCAATGGTCGGCAACGGAAAGCAGGGTGTTCGCGTCCGGGGGCAAATAGACGCGGACGATATCCGCCTTCTTGTTGGCGACGTGGTCGATAAAGCCCGGGTCCTGATGGCTGAAGCCGTTGTGGTCCTGCCGCCATACGTGCGAGGTCAGCAGGTAATTGAGCGAGGCGATGGGCCTCCGCCAGGGAATCGAGCGGGTCACCTTCAGCCACTTGGCGTGCTGGTTGAACATGGAGTCGATGATGTGGATGAAGGCCTCGTAGCAGGAGAAGAAACCGTGCCGGCCGGTCAGCAGATAACCTTCCAGCCATCCCTGGCACATATGCTCGCTGAGCATCTCCATCACGCGGCCCTGGGGAGACAAATGGTCGTCGGTGGGCAGAACATCCAGCATGAAGGTTTTATCCGTCACCTCGAACAGGGCGCTCAGGCGATTGGAATTGGTTTCATCAGGGCCCATCACCCGGAAGTTTTTCTGGGCCTTGTTCATCTTCATCACGTCCCGGAGGAAGCGGCCCATGATGCGCGTGGCTTCTCCGACCACATTGCCCGGCTTCTCCACGGCAATCGCGTAATCGCGAAAGTCCGGCATTACCAGGTCCTTCAGCAAAATGCCGCCATTCGCGTGGGGGTTGGCGCCCATGCGCCGGTCGCCCCTGGGAGCGAGCTCCGCCAGTTCTGCGATCAGCCGGCCGTCCTCATCAAAAAGCTCTTCGGGCTTGTAGCTCTTCATCCATTCTTCAAGCATCTTCCGGTGCTCGGGGTTGGTGGCGGTTTCCGCCAGCGGCACCTGGTGCGCACGGCAGGTCCCTTCCACCTGCTGGCCATCCACCACCTTGGGACCGGTCCAGCCTTTCGGCGAACGCAGGATGATCATCGGCCACTTGGCAGGCGCCGCATCGCCGTTGCTGCGCGCCTCCTGCTGGATGGCGTGGATCTCTTCCACCACCGCGTCCAGCGTACCCGCCATAAGCTGGTGCATTTCTTCCGGGTGGTCGCCTTCCACAAAATACGGCTGGTAACCGTAGCCCCGGAACAGATCCGTCAGCTCTTCGTCGCTGAGCCGCCCGAGGACCGTCGGGTTGTTGATCTTGTATCCGTTCAGATGAAGGATGGGCAGCACGGCGCCGTCGCGCGCGGGATTGAGAAATTTATTGGAATGCCAGCTTGTCGCAAGCGGCCCCGTTTCCGCTTCACCGTCGCCCACCACGCAACAGACCAGCAGGTCCGGATTGTCAAAGGCCGCGCCATAGGCGTGCGCAATCGAGTAGCCCAATTCGCCGCCTTCGTGGATCGAGCCCGGAGTCTCCGGCGCCGCGTGGCTGGGAATTCCGCCGGGAAAGGAAAACTGCTTGAAGAGCTTCCTTATGCCTTCGGCGTTTTGTGGGATGTTGGGGTAGAACTCGCTGTAGGCGCCCTCCAGATAGGTGTTGGCGACCAGCCCGGGACCGCCGTGGCCCGGCCCGGTAATGTAAATCACATTGAGGTCGTTTTTTTTGATGAGCCGGTTGAAATGCACGTAGATAAAGTTCAAACCCGGCGTGGTGCCCCAGTGCCCCAGCAAGCGGCGCTTGACGTGCTCCGGCTTGAGCGGCTGGCGGAGCAAGGGATTATCGAGAAGGTAGATCTGCCCTACAGAAAGATAGTTGGCCGCCCGCCAGTAGGCATTCATTTTACTCAGCTCTTCAGTGGAGAGCGGCTTGGCCGCGATGGAAGGCTGCTCGCGAGTCTTGGAATTTGTTCGAGTCGCCATGGAATTTTCTCCTTCCTTTAGATTGGCACCTCCGCGGCCCCAAATGGGCCTATAGAAATTCTATAACAAATGACGCGCAGCTTCAGGCCCAACTGGCTCCAACCTTGTAGCGCTTTCGGTGTTCGCGCACGTAGACTCCCTCGATGGCGGGCTCAGATTCACATTCCGCCTCAATCACCGTGACCGGATCGTCGGGAGCCTTATTGGGCAGCCCCGTGAATTGCACGGAAATGTCGTCCTGCCGGAAATCCACTTTTTTGCCTGAAGCAAACAATCGCGCCGACTTTACTTTGGTTCGCAATCCTCCGATCGCCACCACCGTCGTCGGCCGGAAGAACGACAGCCACTGCGCCGCCGGCGTATTCGCAGGCCAGAAATGCACGTGGAGGTAAAGGGTGTTGCCCTTGCGCGTGTAGTTGAGATAAGGATGCCAGGGAGCATCAAAACGCTCCGCCTCGTAAATCGTGGGGCCGTTCCGGCTCATCCATTTGCCCACGGCTTCCAGGGTGCGAACTTCTTCTTCCGGCACCGATCCGTCCGGCGCGGGCCCGATGTTCAACAGATAATTCCCGCCGACCTTCGCACAGCTGATCAGGTTGCGCACAATCGTCTTGAGAGACTTCCAGTTGTCGTCCGCCCGCTGGTATCCCCAACTGTCGTTCATCGTCATGCAGGTTTCCCACGCCCGGCCTTTTTCCGCCGCCTTGATGTGCTGCTCGGGCGTTGAAAAATCTCCCGCGAGGCCGTTCCGGTTGTTGACAATGATGTCCGGCTGAAGTTTGAAGACCATGTCGTTCATCTTCTTCGATTCCCACTGCTCGGGCGTCAGAGGCCAGTCAACGTCATACCAGAGAACGTCGATCTTGCCGTAGTTCGTCATCAGCTCCCGGATCAGGCCGTGCGTGTAGGCCACAAAGCGCTTGCGCGCCGCCTCATCCGTCGCGCAGCGCGCTCCGTCCGGGTGGTGCCAGTCCATCAAAGAATAATAGAGCCCCACGCGCAAGCCTTCGGCGCGCGCGGCCTCCACGTATTCGCGCACCAGATCGCGCCCGCAAGCCTGCCTCGGCGCGCAGTAGTCCGTCAGCTTGGAATCAAACAAACAGAAGCCTTCGTGGTGCTTGGTGTCCATGACGGCATACTTCATTCCCGCCGCCTTGCCCAATTTGATCCATTCTTTGGTGACGCCGGGCTTGGGCAGGAAATGTTTGGCCAGCAGCTCGTATTGCGAAATAGGAACGCCTTCCATCTCCATCGCCCACTCGTGCTGGCCGATGAGGCTGTAGAGGCCGTAGTTGATAAACAAGCCGAACCTGGCCGCGTGCCACCACTTCATCCGGCGCTCGCGGTCGGCCACCACGGAAGCAGGCTCGCCCGGCCCCTCGGCCGCCTGCTTAGGCGCCTCTTTTTGCCCGGACGTGCACGCAGCGTTTGCGCCAACGGCAGCCAGCGCGCCACTTGTCCCCAGAAGCTTCAAATAATCCCGCCTCGACATGGATTTCACTTTCATGGCATTCCTCCCGATCCGGCATTGAAGTGCACAATCAGCTAAGAGGTAACGGTCTTACCTAGCGGCCGATTCCGGCCACAGATGCTTTGCTCAACGGTTTTCGCCTTCATCTTACTCCATAACCATGCCGGAAAGATCGGCACCAATCTCTTTTCTTCCGGCTCCCAGGGCGCTAAGCTTCTTAGGGGATGAGGAGCGCACGGACTGAGAAAAATCGGCTGGACCGTTTGCTGGTGGAGCGGGGCTTGGCAGCTTCACGCCAAAAAGCCCAGGCGCTGATCCTGGCCGGGCAGGTTCTGGTGGACGAACAGAAGGTGGAGAAATGCGGCGCGGCGGTCAGCGTCACGGCGAGCCTGCGCCTGCTGGGATCAGGTCTAAAATATGTGGGCCGCGGCGGGCTGAAAATGGAGGCCGCGCTCGATCATTTTGGCGTCAATCCCGAGGGCAAAGTCTGCCTGGACGTCGGCGCCTCCACCGGAGGCTTTACGGACTGCCTGCTGCAGCGCGGCGCCCGCAAAGTGTTTGCCGTGGATGCCGGAACCAATCAGCTTGACTGGAAGCTGCGGCAGGACGCGCGCGTGGTGGTCCTGGAAAAAACCAATGCGCGCTATCTGGCCTTTGAGCGGATCGGCGAACGCGTCGGGCTGGCCACGCTGGACGTTTCGTTCATTTCATCCACGCTGATTCTTCCCGTACTTCCGCCGCTGCTTGAAGCAGGAGCAGACCTGGTGGCGCTGGTGAAGCCGCAATTTGAAGTGGGCGCGGCGCAGGTGGGCAAGGGCGGCATTGTGCGCGACCCCGGCCTCCATGAGGAAGCAGTCGAAAAGGTGGCTCGGAAGGTTGCAGAACTCGGATTTACGGAAATCAGCCGGGTGGAAAGCGCGATTTTGGGCGCTGAGGGCAACCGCGAATTTTTCCTGCATGCTATTTGGCCGAAAAATGTCTAGAATGGATTTTCCTTAAAGCGTGGAGGCCGGACCGGCGCTGCCAGGCAATTTTTGAACAATTTGAGAGCTCATGGCGATTAAAAGAATCGGAATCGTATCGAAACCCAGAAAAGCGGAGATCCGCGAAATCGTTCCTCCCCTGGTGGAGTGGCTGAAGAAGCGCGAAATTGAAGTTTGCTTTGACAAGGAAACGGGCGCCATCCTGGAAAGCTCGGAAAAATGCCTGACCCGCAATGAGATGCCCGGCAAGGTGGACCTGCTGATGGTCCTGGGCGGCGACGGAACTTTGCTGGCGGCCGCGCGGTCCATCCACCACAACGCCGTCCCCATCTTCGCCGTGAACATGGGCGGCCTGGGCTTTTTGACCGTCATCACCCGCGAGGAACTTTATCCGGCGCTCGAAGGAGTTCTGGCGGGGCATTACGTTTCTGAACGGCGGGTGCAGCTTGAAGGCGAGCTGATTCGCGCCGATGAGGTGCTTTCAACTTACCGGGCGCTGAACGACGTGGTTCTGAACAAAGGCGCCATCGCCCGGATTCAGGATTTTGAAGTCTACGCCGACGGGGTGTTCATCTCCAACTACAAGTCGGACGGGCTGATTGTCTGCACGCCCACCGGCTCAACGGCCTATTCGCTTGCGGCCGGCGGCCCGGTGGTTACGCCATCAGTCGCAGCCTTTATCGTGACGCCCATCTGCGGGCATACCCTCACCAACCGCCCGCTGGTGCTTCCCGACACGGCCACCATCGAAATCATTGTGAAGAGCCAGCGCGAAGCCGCTTACCTCACCGTCGACGGCCAGGTGGGAATTGCCACGCACAGCGATGACATCGTGCGGCTGCGCAAGTCCGATTCCTACATCGAAGTCATCCAGCCCCCCAACATGAACTACTTTGAAATCCTCCGCCAAAAGCTCAAATGGGGCGAGCGGTAAAGGCACCTTGGTTAAGCCGTCAAGGCCGCTGCGGGGGGGGGCGGTCAAATCCGACTGAGATTTTGCGCTAAGCTGCGAAGGATCTTCAGGCCGCCGGGCCACAAATAAGGGGCCGGTGCGCTCCTCAGTCGTGCCAAATCCGGACATGGGTGACGCTGGCTGGCGCAGAGCACAGCTCTGCGCCTGGAGGTGCTATATTATCGCTGCCGATGCCCACTCTCAAACGACATTTTGTGCCGGGCCAATTGCAGTTCCTCACCAGCAGCACTTATCGCCGCGCGCACCTTTTCACCAGTGAGCGTTTCCGCCGCGATTTTGTGGAAATCCTTGGGCAGGTACGGAGCGAGATGGGCTTCCAATTGATCGGCTGGGTTCTAATGCCGGAGCACTTTCACCTGTTGATCTGGCCCGACCCGGCCGAGACTACGAGTCTCATCATGCAGGAACTGAAGAAGCGCACCGCCCAACGGATCCTCGCCGCCCTTCAGCAAGACCGGCGTCATCCCTGGTGCCACAGCGTGCTGGCCCAGGTGCGTCTCCCGCCCAGCGTTCACTCTGACTCGGAGTTTCGAGTCTGGCAGCGGCGTTTTTATCCCTTTGGTATTTATTCTGAAAAGAAGCGATTGGAGAAATTACATTACATGCACGGCAACCCGGTCAAGCGCGGATTGGTGAACTCGCCCGATCAGTGGCCCTGGTCCAGCTTCCGGTTCTATTACCTGAATGACTCATCCCTGCTCGCTATGGACCGCATGCGCTGAGCTTCTTTGCGTTCCTCTTCATCTTCCGGCAGACCGCAGAGCTTCGCTCTGCGCCAGCCAGCGTCTTTCCGCTCTGCAGCGCCTCTTACATCACTTCGCCAGCCATCAAGTCTTCGGGGCGTTCGCGGGGACGGATCAATTCAACTTTGCCGCCCTCGATCATGACCTCAGCGGGGCGGGGCCGCGAGTTGTAATTGGAAGAGAGAACGTAACCGTAGGCGCCGACGGTCATGACGGCCACCAGGTCCCCCGGCTCGACGCGCGGCATTTCACGGTCGCGCGCCAGGAAGTCTCCGGTTTCGCACAGCGGGCCCACTACGTCCGCCAGGAAAGTCTCTTCCGTGCGCTGTTCGATGGGAAGAATCTGGTGCAGCGAGCCGTAGAGCGTGGGGCGCATCAGGTCGTTCATGCCGGCGTCCACCACCACAAAATGTTTCCGCTGGTTGTGCTTGACGTAAAGGACCCGGGTCAAAAGAATTCCGGCGTCGGCCACAAGCGCGCGGCCGGGCTCAAGCACCAGCCGGTAAGGCGCCGCGGCAAGCCGCTCCTTGAACTCCGCCGCCAAGCGGTCAAGCTCCAGCGGGCTTTCATCCGTATAGCGAATGCCGTAGCCGCCGCCGAGATCGAGGAATTCCAGTTGGACGCCTTCGCGCCCAAGCGCTTTGGCAAGGTCCAAGATTTCTTCGAGCGCCCGCACAAAAGGATCGACGTCGAGAATCTGCGAGCCGATGTGGCAGGCAATGCCGCGGATTCGGAGGTCGGGCGAGGCGGCGGCCTGGCGGTAAAGCTCGATGGCCTGGTTTTTGGGCACGCCGAACTTGTGGATGAACTGTCCCGTGGAGATATAGGGATGCGTGTCCGCCTCAACGTCCGGATTGACGCGAATGGAAATGTTGGCCGTCTTCTTCAAGGCGCCGGCGCGCGCGGCAATCATTTCCAGCTCTCCCGAGGACTCCACGTTGAACATCAGGATGCCGGCGTAAAGCGCGGAGTCGATTTCCGCCGCGCTTTTGCCCACTCCAGAGAAAACGATGGTTTCCGGCTCTGCTCCGACTTCCAGCACCCGCGCCAACTCGCCGCCGGAAACGATGTCGAACCCGGCGCCCGCTTCACACAGCAGGCGGAGGATTCTCAAATGCGAGTTGGCCTTGACGGAATAGCAGACTAGGTGCGGAAGATCCTGGAGCCGCTGTTCGATGCCGAGGAAGTTCGCTTCAATGGCGGACCGGCTGTAGACGTAAGTGGGCGTGCCAAACCGCTGGGCCACATCCCTCAGCCGGACTTCTTCACACCGAAGCTCATTCGATTCGTATTGAAAATATTCCATGGAGGTTGCCAGATTCAAATCCAGGCCTTTCGCGGAACGGCAAGGCTCCGGGCGCCCGAACTTCCCTTTCCTTTTTCTTGAAAGTAAAACGCAAGTTTAGCGCACTCGGACCACAAGCAGGGTCTGGTCGTCGCGCCGCGGCCGCCCCTCTTCAAAGCCGGCGATTTCCGTGAAGATTTTTTCGATAATCTCCTCCACCGGCCGTTTGGCGTTCTCGCGCAACAGATTGGCCAGATGGCGGGTGCCGAACTCATCGTGGGCCGGGTTCATGGCTTCGCTGATGCCATCGGAAAAAATGGCCAGCAGGTCCCCTTTTTTCAACTGGAGAGTCACTTCCTGATAGTCGGTCTGCTCAAGCAATCCCAGCGGAATTCCTTCCGCCTGAATCGCCCGGGTGCTGCCGTGCCGTACCAGGATCGGCAAGGGCATCCCGGCGTTCGCCAGGTGCAGGGTTTGCGTCTTGGGCTCCCAGATCGCATAAGTCAGGGTGACAAAATGGCCTTCCACCCGGCGCTCCAGCAGCGTGGCGTTCAGCTTGCGAAGCATTTCCGGCGCGGAAAGGCGCTGCGGAGCAAAGCTCCGGAGGATGCCTCCGGCGAGCGCGCCGTAAAGAGCCGCCGGCGCTCCCTTGCCGCTGACGTCGCCCACGGTGAGAACGTGGCGGTCTTTGCCATAATTCAGAAAGTCGTATAAATCGCCCCCCAGCTCCCGCGCGGGTTGGAATCGCAACGCCAACTCCAGGCCGGGAATCGCGACAGAAGTCCCCGGCATCAACAGCATCTGAATCTCTTTTGCCCGTTGCAAATCGCGTTCCAGGCGCGACTCACTCCGCAAGACGCGCTCGTAAAGCCGCGCGTTCTCAATGGCGACGGCGATTTGAGGCGCCAAGGTCGAGAAAATCCGGACGTGCTCCTCCGTAAAATAATTGAGCTGCGGGCTTTCGAGATCCGCCACGCCGATCACGCGTCCCTGGTAGATAAGCGGGACCGTCATTTCAGATTTCGTATCCGGATTGATGGGGATGTAGCGGGAATCACGGCTGACGTCCGGAACCACCACGGGCTTGAGCGAAGTAGCCGCCGCGCCCACAATCCCCTGGCCGAAGCGCACGGTGGTTTTATCCGGCAGGCTTTCGTCCTGGCGAAGCGTCAGCACGGAGTTAAAGGTTCGTGTTTGTTCGTCGGCCAGCATAATGCCGAAACGGTGGTAGTCCACCAGGCGCTTGGTGAGCGTGCCCACTTTACGCAGAAGATCATTCAAGACCAGCACGGAGCTGAGTTCGCGGCTGATCTCGTTCAACAACTGCAAGGTTCGCGCCTGGCGCAGGCTGCGGCGGTAAAGCCGGGCGTTTTCAATGGCCATGGCCATGCGGCCCGCCAGAAGCTCCAGCAGGTTGACGTGCTGGTCGGTAAAGAAATCCGTCGAGGGAGCTTCGAGATCCATGACGCCGATCACGCGTTTCTTCAGGATCAGCGGAATGGCCAGCTCCGACTTGACGGTGGGAACCGATTCGATGTAGGTGCTGTCGCGGCGAACGTCGTTCACCAGAATCGACCGGCGTTCGCTGGCCGCCCGGCCCACAATCCCCTCGCCCACCTTGATCCGGAGCTTGCGGACCGTGTCTTCGGGGTGCCCGATGCTGGAACGGACCTGCAATTGTTGCGTCTTTTCGCTCAAGAGCAGGATGGCGAAAACGTCGTAGTCGATGACGCGCTTCACCAACTCGGCGATGCGCTTCATGAGTTCGTCGAGATCGAGCGTGGAGGTAATCTGCTCGCTGACTTCGAGAAGCAGCGTCAGCAGTTCCGTCGCTCCCAGAGCGCGAACCGGCGATTTGATTGCTTGAGTCATTGATTAATCCGCTCGAACAGAAGCTTCCGCCAGAATTGAAACCGAGGCGCTTGCGCCCAGGCGGTCGGCGCCCGCTTCAAGCATTCCGAGGGCGTCGCGCAGGGTCCGGATGCCGCCCGCAGCCTTCACGCCCATCGCGGACCCGACGGCTTCGCGCATCAGGCGGACATCAGCTTCACGGGCGCCGGAGGGCCCGAACCCCGTGGAAGTCTTGACAAAATCCGCGCCCGCCTCTTTTGCAATTTGGCAGGCTGCAACCTTCTGGCTGTCGGAAAGATAGGCGTTCTCGAGAATCACCTTCAAGGTGCAGCCGGAATCGTGGGCGACATCCACCACGCCCGAAATATCGCTCCGCACCAGCTCCAGATGACCCGAGCGCATGGCGCCCACGTTCATGACCATATCGAGTTCTCTCGCTCCCACGCGGATGGCCGCTTCGGCCTCGGCGCGCTTGGCGGAAGTAAGTGTTGCGCCAAAAGGAAATCCGACCACCGTGCCGATCTGAACATCCGATCCGCGCAAAAGTTCCGCGGCCAAAGCCACCCACGCCGGGTTGACATGCACGGCCCCGAAACCCCATGACCCGGCTTCCCGGCACAGTTGCTCAATCTCGCGCTCGGAGGCTTCCGGGCGCAGCGCCGTGTGGTCAATCAATCGCGCCAGCCTGCGGACGTCAGAAGAAAGGTTAGATGCAGAAACAGGCAAAGCCGACCTCTTCAGGGCTGGAGCGCTTTTCTCGCCGGCTAAAGTCTCCCTGTTTTGCCCCGCCGCCGAGGCAATCCGCGCAATCAACTGCTCAAGCTCCGGTCGCGTTAGTGAAAATACCGGCATGGAAGTCAGACTTGCCGCCAAAACACCCGCGGGCAGCATTCCCGCGAAGCGGCGATTGGCATCTGGATGGCGGCGTCGGGACGACGCGAAATAGACTCCATTCTAACATAAGTGCCGGACCCGCCTGGAAGCCTCGGAAGCCTTCGCGAGAGCCCCGTGGCCGCGTCCCGCAAGCCTTGGACGGCCGCCCTGGAAGGACTGTTAAAACATGCCAACACGCGCCTGGAAACCCTGGTTGCCCGACATCTTGCACATGAACTAGCGTCCACCCGTGTAGAATGAAACGGTGGAGCGCGAAACGTTTGAACAACTGGTTGGCCAGGTGCTCGATAACTTGCCGGAACCGTTCCGCGCCCGGCTGGCCAATCTGGCCATTATGGTCGAGGACGCCCCGCCTTCAGAGCCCCGCGGAGGCCTGCTTTTGGGGCTGTTTTCAGGAGTTCCGTGCACCCAAAAGAGCGTTTTCGCAGCCACGCCACCCGACCACATCTATTTGTACCAGAAAAACATCGAGGCGGTGTGCGCGAACGAGCAAGAGGTGGTACGCCAGATTCGCGACACTCTGCTGCATGAGATCGGCCACTATTTCGGCCTCAACGAAGACGAACTTCGGAACATTTGAACGGTCATGACTCATTTGGATTTTGTCGCACCGCAAAATACCGGCCTAAAAGCCGGCGTTGCGGCAAACTGCGTCGCACCTGAAAATTGCGCCTTACGTCGCAACCCCGCATATAATAGATATCCATGCTTATTCTAGCGCTTGACACAACCAGCGAACACGGAGGCGCCGCAGTTTACAACGGCAGCGATTGCCTTGCGGCGGCGTTCAATGAAGGACCCGCCAATCGTTATTCGGTGACGCTGTTCGAGTTGGTGGACCGTGCGCTCGCCGAGGCCAAGCTGGGCTTTCGCGACATCGAGCTTTTCGCGGCCGCAAAAGGTCCTGGCTCATTCACCGGCATTCGCGTGGGTTTGGCCGCCGCGCAAGCATGGGCCAAGGCCTTCGGGAAACCCTTGCAGGCGGTCACCTTGCTCGAAGCAATGGTGCGGCAAGCCCAGTCTGACACCGACTGGGCGGTGCCGATTCTCGACGCCCGTCGCGGAGAATTCTTTGTCGGCCTCTACCGCCGGCCGGAGGGCGCCAGCGCGGAAGCCCGGTTTGCGGCGGCAAGCGAAGGCCAGGTTGTCCGGCCCGAGGACCTGCCGAGGCTGCTCGAAACCCTCACCGAGGGAGGAAAATGCAGAACCTTCAGTGGCGGAAGGATTGCATGCCTCAGGCGCTCCCACGATTTGAAGGCTCAGGCCCTCGGTGAAAAGCTGGGCCCAGCTTTGACGTGGATCGACATCCCCGGGACATTGCTCGATGCCATCGCCTGGGTGGCCGTCCAGTCCCAGGAACAAGGAGAAATCTCGCCGCCAGAAGAACTGGACGCCTGCTACCTCCGGCGCTCGGATGCGGAAATGAACTGGCGCGCGTGATCGCTTATGCGAGTTCGCTCTGTATGAGGATCAGGCTGCTTTCCCACCTCGACCTCGCAGCTATCTTGGAAATTCAGAACTCCAGCCGCCAAGCTTCCGCCTGGGAGGAAGCCGACTACCAACAATTGCTTGGCGACAACCAGGGGATGGTTCTAGTGGCCGAGACGGAAGGCGCTGTGCCGCCGGAGATTCTGGGCTTCGCAGTGTTCCACAAGGTGGGCGAGGAGTCCGAACTCTGGAATCTTGCCGTCGCGCCGCGCCACCAACGCCTGGGAGTTGCCAAAGCGCTGTTTCAGGAAGCCCGGCAGCGGCTGCAGCAAGCCGGCGTGGCGGCGGTTTTCCTTGAAGTGCGTGCCTCGAACGCCCCGGCGTTAGGATTTTACCGGGCTTTAGGTTTCAAAACCCTCATGCGCCGAAAGCAATATTATCGAGACCCCAGCGAAGACGCGCTCGTTCTCTCTGTTGATCTCGCTCCATCTTCTGGAAACTGAACCGCGGGGAGGCCTTTCCCGGGAACAGCCTTCGTTTGCTGCATCAACTGCCCCAAATCGTGCGCGGAGCACACCATATGGTGCAAACAACCGCCAGGTCAGTAGCCAGCTGGAATTCAAGCCGCAAAGCTAACTCTCTAAAATAAAGGCTGATAGCCAGCCGGCGTGGTTTCTGCGCCACTTTGGAAGCAACCGTGCTCTGCTTACCGTGTTGTTATCTCTTGCGGAGGTTGTACAGCAATGAAGAAGTTCTTCACACTGATCGCGGCACTAGCGTTCGCATCCACACTGACAATGCCGGTGTTCGCCAAGACCAAGAAGCACCAGGTTAAGAAGCACCACGCCACCCACCATGTCCACAAGCACTCTAAGAAGCAATTGAAAAAGAAGAAGTAGTTCTGGCGCAGCAAGTCGTCATTTGCTTCTTCAGCGCCGTACTGATGGTACGATTTTGTTGGCCTGAAGCGCCAATGTCCAGCCCGGCCGGACCCTCGGCCGGGTTGTCTTTTTACCCTCAGCAACTTAAAACCTCGTAAGCGCTCCCAGCCCAAGCCTCTTTGTTTTCCTACAGGTTTTATCCCTACGGGTTGGGCTTCGGCTCGGTCCGGCAGCCGAATCTTTCCAGCTTGAACCAAACAAGGGTGTATGCTAGCCTGACTGAGGTGGAATACACTTTTCACGGAGGTGACACGCCTGTGAGCACCCCTACCGAGGCCGTCCGGGTGAAGGTGATGGCCGATAATGAAGAATACCGTCGGCTGCATGAAGCGCACTCGAAGTACGCAGCCGAGCTTGAGCAGTTGGAAGCCAAGCTTTTTCTCACCGAAGACGAGCAATTGGAAGAAGTTAGACTGAAAAAGCTCAAATTGCGGCTGAAAGACCAGATGACCGCTCTCGCAAAGCACTCTGTGACAGCCGCCTAGCGAGCGGAGCAAACGAAAAGAGGCGACTCTTCGTTGGGCAGCGAGCCTGCCGAACGAGGGCATGGGTGGTGTCGCTTCAAGGGGGAGTGAGGCTCCGGCTTTTCTTCATACCAGCGGAAGTATGCTGAGGTTGTGGCCCGTGAACTTATGGTAAAGGAAGGGTATTCGTACGGCCTGCCCTTGGTGCTGGCAGGGGGTGTTATTCTGGGATTTGGCCTGTTTTGGCCTGGAAAGTTTTTTCTATTTGCCGCCGCTCTCATCTTAGCTTTCGCGCTGTTTGTCCTGAATTTCTTTCGTGATCCGGACCGCATGATTCCCACCGGTCCAGGCGTCATTGTTTCTCCAGCCGATGGTCGCGTTGTTGAAGTTCGGGAAGAAGGCGAGGGCGAACGCCCGCGCCTGCGGGTCAGCATTTTCATGTCGCCGCTCAACGTTCACGTAAACCGTTCGCCCATTGCAGGCGTCATCCAGGATGTGACGTACCGGAAGGGCTCATTCCACATGGCGTCGGAGCCGGTAGCGTCGGTGGAGAACGAGCAGAATGTGTTTACGGTTGAAGGCGAAGAGAACGAAGTGGTCGTTAAGCAAATTGCCGGCGTGCTGGCGCGAAGGATCGTGTTCTGGAAGAAGCCCGGCGACAGGATTGAGCGCGGCGAACGCGTGGGAATGATCAAGTTCGGATCGCGGGTCGACATCCTGATTTCACCCGAAGTGAGCCTTTGCGTCCAGGTAGGCCACCGCGTTCGGGCAGGGAGCAGCATTATTGGAATCAGCAGACCAAGCTCAACCTAAAGACTTGGCGGATACCAATCACCGGTTACGGCGGGGTTTGTACCTGCTGCCCAGCCTTTTTACAGTGGGAACCCTGGTGTGCGGATACTACGCTATTCTCACCACTCTGCGCGGAGCGCAGATGTTGGCAGCGGGCATGAGCCCTTCCTTTGCGAGTCCCATTTTCGATAACGCTTCCATGGCCATCGGCCTGGCGATCTTGTTTGACGGCTTGGACGGCCGCATTGCGCGCCTGACCAACGCCGCCTCCAACTTTGGGCGCGAGTTCGACTCCCTGGCCGACGTGATCGCCTTCGGAGTGGCTCCCGGGCTGCTGATTTACGCCTGGGGCGTGCGTTCGGCGATCGGCGCTTCCGGAGCGGAGTGGACGCAGCATCTCCGCGCCATCGGCTGGATTGCAAGTTTTGCTTTTCTCATATGCGGGGCGGCGCGTTTGGCCCGCTTCAACATTGACACCTCAAAACCCGGCGGCGACCGCCGCTTTTTTGTGGGGCTTCCCATCCCTGCCGCGGCGGGCGTGATTGCGGCCGTGGTGCATTGGGAAAAGACGCCGCTTACCGATTGGCCGATCACGGTGATTTGGCTCGCGGCGACTTTGGCGCTGGCCTTCCTGATGGTCAGCCGGGTGCGTTATTACACCTTCAAGACGCTCGACCTGCGCCGGCGGCGTCCGTACGTCACCATCATTATTATCGGCCTGGTTGTCTGGCTCATCGTGTTTTATTCGGAGCCCGTGCTGCTGGTCATTGCGCTTACCTACGCTCTATCCGGCATCATCCAGCGAATTCCTAGCAAGTCGAGGCCCAGCCCTCCGGCCCCGAAAGAGGTTCCCGTTCAATGAAAGAATCCGGCTATCGCGTTGTCGTTATCGGAGCGTCTTCGCTGTTGGGCAAGGAGCTTCTCACCGTGATCGAGGAGCGCGGCTTCCCCATTTCCAGCCTCAAATCGGTGGAAGACCCTCGGGTTGAACCCGAACTGCCCCTGATCGACTTCAGCAAAGGAGCCCCGGAAGCGCTCGACAACCTCGCTGAGATTCCCAGCGATTTCGATTTCGCTTTTGTGGCCGCGCCCAACGACCGGCTTGGCAACTGGCTTGCAAGCCTGAACGACGGCCCCAAAAATTCTCCAAATCCGCGCGTGGTCATCGATTTGAGTTCGCGCGCGCTCGAAGAGGAAGGTTCCGATCTGCGGATTCCCTTTCTCGACCGCCTGCCGTCATCCGATCAGGACCGTTCCATTCGCCATGAACCCCGGAGGATCGTCTCTCCCCACGCAGCCACGATCATGGTCAGCGCTTTGATGGTGCGCCTGGCCGCGCGATTTCCCATTCAAAGCGCCGTCGGCCATCTCTACAGCCCGGCGTCTGAAATCGGGCCGCGAGCCATTGACGAACTACAAAAGCAAACCGTCAACCTGCTGAGCTTTCAAAAAGTCCCGCAGGAGATCTTTGGCGGGCAGATCGCCTTCAACCTGCTGCCCCGCCTGGGAACTCCGGCTGAACAGGCTGAACCGCTCGAGGGCCGCGTTCGGAGCCAGGTTCAGGCTTACCTGGAAAACCGCGCTCCCTGGCCGGCGCTGCGTGTGCTCCAGGTTCCCGTCTTCTATTCGCTGGCCCTCTCGCTCTACGTGGAAACTGAAGAGCGGGTGGCACCGGCCGATCTGGTTGCGGCGCTCGACGGGCGGCCTCTGAGGATTCGCCGCGGCTCCCAAAAACCTCCTTCGCAAGTGGAGGCGGCGGGTTCCAACGAGATTCTGGTGGATGCCATTGAGCCGGACTCGACCTGCCCGGAGGGAATCTGGCTTTGGGCCGTGGCGGACAATCTGCGTCTTCGGGCGCTGAACGCCGCGCAAATCGCGGAGAGCCTGATTGAACGGCGCCAAGCCCTGAGCCTGCTTCGATGAAACTCCTTGTCCGCGCTTCCAGCATTGCGGCGGCGGCCTCGCTGACGATTCTGGCGGTGGCCTGCGGCTACCAAGTGGCGGGCACGGCAAGCCGGCTTCCTCCCGACGTCAAAGTCATTGCCATCCCAACCTTCGTCAACCGAACTCCCAAATTCAAAATCGAGCAGCGAATGACGGCGGCGGTGATGCGCGAGTTGATCGAGAGAACCAGCTTCCAGGTAACGCCCAATCCCGCAGGCGCTGACGCGGAGATCAAGGGAACCGTCAACTCAATCCGCTCCGGCGTCCTCACCTTCGATCCCCATACCGGCCGCGCCACCACTTTCCAGATTCAGGTGAATTCGAGCGTGGAGCTCGTCGACCTCCATACCAAGAAAGTGCTCTTCTCCAATCCCAATTACATCTTCCGGGAAGAGTACCAGGTGAGCCAGTCCACGCCCGCGCTGTTTGAAGAAGACGTGCCCGCCATGGACCGCCTGTCCAACGATTTCGCCCACACGCTGGTCACCGATATCCTGGAAAATTTCTGAAGGCGAGACGGTAGCAGGGGACCAGGGCGGTCCCGACAGGCTTCGGTTCGTTTTTCGGACGTTTGTGTGTTTTCAGTAACTTGGCTAGCTTCGTTTCAGCTTCGTTTTGGCGGTTTTTTCCACAGCTGCCCTTTGTTTTCAACAACTTCCTAGCTTCGTTTTGCAAAAAAAGAATTCTTTTTTTCTGCTTTCACGGCCTTAAAACTAAATTCTCTCTTTTTCAGCAACTCAACCTCTTGATCGGGCGCCCGCCTGCGGCTCCCAATGGCTACAACACTAGCATATCCAAGTGGGTTTTGTCAAGGGAATTCCGCGCCGCCCCAGCGCGCGCATCTTCAGATCCGCGGTTGTTCGATTATGGCGGCCGGCGCAGACCTCGCGGTTTTGGCGATGTGTGAGGCCGCGGGAAGCGGGCCGGACACGCCATGGCGGGAGCCTGCCATGCCAAAAGCGCCAAGTGGGGCTTGATGCGGGGGAGGGACAGGTATACATTGTCTCTGAACCGAAACCGAAAATAGAAATTCCGGGGAAACCTATCAAGCATGAAGGAATATCCCGGGACATGTATAAAAGCGAAGAGCGCCGCAAGACACGAGTCAACAACGAAGCGGGAATTCCCGGGGCGACTGAACAAATTTCAAGGAAGATTCTAGATCGAGGGGTGTCACCTTGTACGACAGAAAGTCTCTCATTTCACGATTGCCAAAACCTGAACGCTGCCATTCGTCTAGTAGGTTTCCCTTCCTGACATGGCTGCCGGCTTGTCGAAACCGCCGCCCCGGACGGCATCGCCTCGGTGCGCTGCTGATGATTGCGGTTTCTCTAGTCGTTGTCCCATCCCTTGCCGCTGCCGCGCGATACGGAGGCGATCCCACGCCCCCCAAGGGCGTGATCGGACAGCCCGGACAGGTGGCCGCGTACCGGTATGCGGTCGGGGCCACGCCCCGGCCTTCGGTGGTAGCGTCATTCACCCTGGCCCTCGGACCGATTGAAAGCACTTCGCGAGGAAAGGCTCAGTGGGTCTCGCTGACCGCCGCCAAGGAGAATGGTGAACAATTCCGAGTCTTTCTGCTGAGCACGGGGTATCCGCCCACCAGCCTGCATGCGGCGCGGGAAGCCGTGAGGCGTTACCTGTTGCAGGAAGGTTCGTCGCAGGCGCGGGAATATCGCAACTCCCTCACGGGGGCGCCCGTGCTTCCGGCCCTGGGCGGCTGGAACTACCTGCTGCCGCGGCAGGCGGGCACAGCAGGTATGGAAACGAGCCCCTTCGCCGAACAGGTAAACTATCTCGGTCACCGCTACGTCCGGCAGTCGCTCCGCGAGGGCGCTCCGGTGCTTCCGCCGGCGGACGCCAAGGTCGTCCTGCTGCGTCCCGATGTTCTGATGGGTCCGGAGAGCAACCGCCGTCAAAAGAATGAGACCCGCCGCTACGACAATTCCGATTACCAATACGTCAAGCTGACGCGTGGCGACTACCAAACGATGGCGCAGGCGGGAATCAACTGCGTCCAGGTGGATGCTGAGCAGGCGCCCTGGGCAAAAGATTTAGGCCTTTTCTACTGGGGCGGCGGCGCGGCCGTCGTGAAATTTCCCGAGTCCCTCTACGACAGCCAGTATCTTGGACCGACGATGTTCCTTGATGAGCCCGGAGTGGGCACGCGCGATTACGTCCTGCGCCCGCGGCTTCGCAAGGATCCGGCCTTCCGCCAAAGCATCACTCCACAAGCGGCCTTTGCAGCCTTCCGCCAACGTTATGCCGAGGCCATGAAGGGCGCGCCCTACGAACTCATGCGCGAACTTGCGGCGCGGCCTGATGTCGATCTGGGTCACATGCACTTTGCCCAGCAGAATCTGTTTTCCTGGGAAACCATGGTCGCCAATGCGGGCTATGAACTCTCGCAGGATGCGCACGTTCCGGAAGCGTTTGTTTTTGAGCCTCCAGGAAGAATCGGCACCCGCCGCACGCTCCCGGAAATGGACATGACGTACGGAGTCCAAATCCGGCCGGACGACCCGCTGGCCTTCACCAGCATCATTTTTGGTTTCCTCCGCGGCGCCGCCCGGGCGACCCGCAAATCCTGGGGCATCAGCATCTATGGCCAGGTGCAGCAGGAGGATTCGCCCTGGTGGCTTACCCACGCTTACGACCTGGGCGCCACGCGTTTCTTCTTCTGGGACAACGCTGCACTGGCTGCCGTGCCTTTTCATGAAGTTCTCGCGCTCTCCCGCCATCTGCGGACTTATGCGGACATGCATCCGCGGCGGGATTTATCCAACCTTAACCGCAGCGCCGAGGTCGCCATTTTGCTGCCGCCGGGTTACAACCTGGGGCACGTTTTTATGGGGCGCGGCCCCCTTTGGGGCCTGCACGAACTCAACCTTGAGCGCACCAACCGCGACGGCGTGAAGTACCGCACCGTGATGAGCAACTTCTTTACGGAAATCGAACGCTGCCTCAAACTCGGCGAAAGTTTTGACCTGCTCTGGGATCTTCCCGGCATCAATCTTGACGGGTATCGAGAGATTGTGCGCGTTCGCGAGGACGGCGAGGTGGAAGTGAGTTCAGGAGGGAAGAGCCGCGTGCTCGATGGGCCACGGGTTCCACCACGCTTGCCCGGCCCGCCCCCGGAACTCAAAGTCATGCTTGTGGAAAAAGCCAGCGGAGGCGGTCTTGAAGTCTCGGCCCTGGCCCGCGTGGTCGAGACCTCCGCGCCGGTTTACTACACTTACGGCGCCGCGACGGACGGCGTCGTCTACAACGAGATGGTGGCGTGGGAGATCTATGGCCCCAATCCCCAAGACCACGAATTTATAACGCCGGAAAATTGGGCACAGGCGGTCACACCGACGGCGACAGGCGGAGAAGTGCGGGTAAAGTTCAAAGTGACCCGGCCCGGAACCTACCGATTGCGGGCGTCCACGGTGGACACAGACGGCCGCAGCACGGTGGTCTGGAAGCAGATCGTCGCACCTCAGCTTCGGAAAAGTCCGTAAGCGCTTTCCGAAACCCAATTCCTGCAGATTGAAAATAACCGGGCGCTGGCGTGTTGAATTGCGCGGTGATTCAACTTAGGGGCTCGAAACCTACCGCCGGTGGGCCGGAAAGTAGAGAGAGGCACAGACGTCGCGTTTTTGGCGATCGGTGGGGCCGCGGGAAGCGGGCCGGACACGCCAGCCATCCTCGCGGACCACCTTTGGAGTGTCGGAGAGCGAAGAGCTGTGGGTGGAAGTCAGAAATCAATCCGCCCATTATGCTTTCTGCGAGTAGGCCTAAGAAACCCAAGAATTCAAAGTAGTAGCCCAAGGTCCGGGTCCCTTGCCTTGTTGAGCGAACGGGTGTATACAGCGGCTAGAGCCCTGAGAGATGAGTCCGGGTGAGAAACGTCAGGCTGGCAATAGCGCTTCTGGTTTGCGCCGGCGCGTTGGGCGGGCAACCCGTACCCCTGATCCACGGAACCTGGACGGCAACCCTGGGGCCAAGAGAAGTACTGCACGGAACCTGGACAGGCCGCGCCTTGCCGGGACGTCCGAACGTGGGCGAAGGCGCCTGGACGCTGGTCAGCGCGGGCAGCGTGGTGATGGGTGGAACGTGGCGGGCGGAAAAGAGTCTGCACAAATGGCAAGGCGCCTGGATGGGCCGCACGATGGACGGCCGGCATTTGGCGGGAACCTGGGGCGCTTATCTTGAAGCGTGGAACGGCAAAACCTTCCAGGACCTGCTGCATAGGACCTTGCAGCAGGAAGTCTCCGGCTGGTGGGAAAGCGGCCGCGACCAGGGCCACTGGTGGCTTAAAGGCTCGGCGGCTGGCGAAGCCGCACCCGCACGAACGTCAAAGGGAAAGCCGTAAAAACCACCCGCGAGCGCCTGCCGTCTTCAGGCACACTACAAGGCGCGAAGCAACGTCATGAGCGAGGCGGGCTCGCCATAGAGGAAGGCTCTTCCCGCGATTCGAGAAACCAGCGGCACGCGGAAGATCATGTCAATCCGGCCGCGTGTTTTGCCTTCATTCTGCCCGCCGGGAAGCCTTTTGACGTAATCACCCAACTCCCGGGGCCACGCCTGGTTGTAACGCTCGAGCGCGGGCGCGGGCGAGGCGGATTTAAGCGCCCGGTGGATCACGTCCGCGGCCACTTGCGCGCTGACCATGCCGGGATAGATGCCTTCGCCCGTGGACCCGGAAACAAAGCCCGCGGCATCGCCAATCAACATCACGCGGCCGCGCACCAGGCTGGGCGTCCGGTAAACGCCCCCGACCGGGTCCATATCAAAATAGGTTTTTTCCTGAGCAAGGTCCGGCGGAATGTGCCCATGCGCGTGCAGAGCGGCCACAAACCGGCTGAAAAGCGGGCGAATGGAGCGGCCGTCCGCAAGCAGCGCTCCGATGCCAATGCAGATGTGGTTCCGTTTGGGAAAAACCCAGCCGTAGCCTTGAACGCCGTCGTATTCAAGGAAAACGCGCAGCGGCATCCGTTCGCCATAAAACGCGCTGATGCGTTCAGCCGGTACGGGAACATCGGTGTTGGCGCAAAGCACATAATCGCGGGCGCCCCATCCCCGGCGCAGATTGGCCGCCACGGCCACGCGGCTGGAGGCGCCATCCGCGCCAATCACAATTCTGGATGCGTATTCCCGGCCGTCCGCAAGCCGCACCCGCGAGCAATCACGCTCCTCGCGCACGTCCACCACCTGACAGCCTTCCAGCCATTCCGCGCCGGCACCGGCAGCGATGCGGAGCAAGCCCGCGTCGAATTTTGAGCGCAGCGATAGATAACCGGAGGGGCGCTTTTCACGATAGCGGGCCTCGCGCTCAATCTCCCGGTCATAAAAAGTGACGCCGTAAAAAGGATTTTCGACGAGATCAGGAAGGCGATCCATCAGGTATGGAAATCGTTCGAAGGCCAGACGATTGATCCAGCTTGCGCAGGTCTTGTGGCGCGGAAACTTCGAGCGGTCGATCACGAGCACGGAATAGCCGCGGTCAGCCAGGAGCTTGGCGGCCGTCGAGCCCGCAGGTCCGGCTCCTACAACGATGATGTCTCGTTGATCTTTCATGATGGTTTCGAAGCACGCCTACTTTCCAAAAGAGGCTGCCGCCGGTTTCGGGTCAGGAAAGACCGGCATCGGCGCAACCCGTTGCCCAAATGGCTGCTGGAAGTTCAATCCATGCTTAAGACGACCTGGCCGCCGCCGCTCCCGTGCCCGCGTCAGGGGCACGAATCAACCACAGCACAATGACCGTAGCCAGCAGCGGCACGGTGCCGGCCACGACGAAAGCCGGAAAATAAGAGAATTTATCGACGATCATACCAATGAAGAGCGTGAAAACCGTGCTGACCAGGCCCGCCCCCAGGCCGCTCAATCCGGTGACCGAAGCCACGACGTCCTGCGGAAACAGATCCGAAGGAAACGTCAGGCCCATGGTGGACCAGCTGGCAAATCCCCAGGTCGCAAGACTGATCAAAAACAAGGCAACGTAAGCATTTTCCGTCAGGGCGGCCGGTATCCCCGCAATCATCGGCAGCGAACTGAGCACGCAGACCCACTTCCGGGAACGGATGACCGGCATTCCTCGCTTGATGAAGAAGCCCGTCGTAAATCCACCGGTGAAGTTTCCAAGGTCGGCGGCAAGAAATGGGATCCAGGCAAACGCGCCAATTTCCTTCAGACTGAAACCGCGCACCTCACTGAGATACACAGGAAGCCAGAAAACATAAAACCACCAGATCGGGTCGGTGAGCGAACGGCCCAGAACAATGCCCCAGACATTTCTTTCCTTGAGCAAGCTGAGCCAGCGCCGGGCGCCCTTCAGCACGGAAGCCGCCGGTGTGCCCCGGCCTTCCTTAATGTGGTTCCGCTCCTCTTCACTGACGCGAGGATGAGCGTCAAGGGGATGATAAAAGTGCAGCCACAGGAAGAGCCAAAGAAAGCCCAAGAGGCCCGCAGCCACAAAGGAATAACGCCATCCGACTTCATATGCGATGAAGGCAACGAAGGGCGGCGCAATGACGGCGCCGACGCTCGAGCCGCTGTCAAAGATGGCCACGCTCAGCCCGCGCTCTTCGGCCGGGAACCATTCCGCCACGGTCTTGCTGGCTCCCGGCCAGTTGAATCCCTCGCCGATTCCCAGCATGAAACGAAAGACGGCGAGCGAAAACACGGAGCCTGCCAGCGAATGCAGCATGCTCGAGAGCGACCACCAGATCATCGCCAGCGTCAGCCCGAGGCGCGTGCCGATGATGTCAATGATCACCCCGCCCACCAGCCACATTCCGGCGTAAGCAATCTGAAACGCCGACACGACATAGGAGTAGTCCTCGTGAGTCATGTGAAAGCGCTGCATGATCACGGGGGCAAGGACGGAAAGCGTCTGGCGGTTGATGTAATTGATGACGGTGGAACAGAAAAGCGTCCAGACAATCCACCATCGCAGGTGCTTAATGGGCTTCATGGCGATTCACGCGCGCTGCAGTTGAACAACCAACAGGCTTTGGTCTCCCGAGCAGCCGCCAGGCTAAGCAGGCAGCTCGGTCGCCGATTCAGGGTCCAGATAAACGGTAGCGTGAGGATGCTTGCGCATTATCGTTGCCGGGCACTTCGTTGAGATCTCTTCCGTCAGCGTGCGATGGACAATGTGGGCCTTGCGCTCGCCCGGCACGGAAAGAATCAGTTGAGGAATGCGGAACAGCGTCGGAATGGTCAGGGTGATCGCCTGCTTCGGCACATCGGGCAGGCCGTTGAACCAGCCTTCGCTCACCTGCTGCTGCCGGCACTGCTCATCGAGCGAGACCACCTTGATGTCGAGCGGGTCGTCAAAGTCCGCCTCCGCCGGATCGTTGAAAGCCAGATGCCCGTTTTCACCGATCCCCAGCAGGCACAGTTGCGGATTGTACTGGCGCAGCAATGCCGCGTATTCGCGGACGGTTTTCTCCACGTCGGCCGCCGTTCCGTCAACTCCATAGAACTGGCGCATTTTGACTTTGCTCGTGAGGTGCTCCCGCATGTAGCGCCGGAACGAGGCGGGGTGCTGATCGGAAAGCCCCAGATATTCGTCCATGTGAAAGGCAACCACCTTGTCCCAGGGCAGGTCCGGCATCGCAGTCAGAGCGTCCAGCATGGCCATCTGCGAGGCTCCCGTTGCAAAGACCACGGGGACGGTATCATTCTGCGCGGCCAGGGAGCGCATGCGCTCCGCCGCCTCCTCCGCAGCCGCCTTTCCCATCGCCTCGGCACTCTCATAAGCCTCGACGGCAAGCTCTCCCACACGAAACGAACGGGTCAATCCAATCTTGCTCATGTTCATGGCTCCTTGCATTCAAAGTTAATTTGTTTGGGCGCGCGCAGCGCCACCCGGTGTTTATTTCTGCTCAGCGTAGCGGCGGTAGGCTTCGGCCACGTGCGCCTGCTGATCGTCGCCGTGATGGATCAGAACGCGGTAGCGGAACAGCAGAGATTTACCCGGCGGAATCGTCCAACTTCCATCTTGCAACGGGTCGCGGGTGAATTCTCGAATCCCAAAAGGGTTTGCCGCGAACAAACCGTAAGCGCGCGCATGCCAATAAGTAGGATGCCGAAAGCTTCTCGGGCTGTCGAAAACCGCGATGCCAACTTCTTCGCCCTTGACCGTCCCGTAATAATCCACCCAGTTGGCGCGCGTTCCCCAGATGCCCTTTTCACCCATCGCGCCGTTTGAGTCAATCATGTGCCCGGGAGGCGAATTCAATTCCGGGGCGACACGAATTCCGAACGTCCCTTCCTTGGTATCACCCATCACCACGGGGCCGTGGCTGGCGTGGATGACAAACTCGCAATCCATCGTCCTAGTCTGGCCGTCCCCCTGAAAAACAAACGTCTGGGTCTCTGACGCAATCAGCCGTTTGTTCGGACTGATCAGGTCGAACTCCGCCTTGATGACGCCCTCCTGGGGCCCGCTCTGCATTTCATCCAGCTTGTGAAACACCATCCGCCCGTAAGGATGATTGCCGCCGCGGCCGTAAAAGCTTTGGAACGCCTGCTCCCCCCAGAAGTCCAACCCGTCGATGTCGCCATGAGAAAAATAAAGCGGCCGCTGATGCGGTTCAAGAGCATGGTCGTGCCGGTGCGCGGCAGGGACGGTATTTCTGATCGGGAAATTCCGCGTGACGATGGTTCCTTGGGCACTCCGCAAAGGCTGCAAATAGGGCTTTGCGACCGCAGGATCAAAATAGTAAGTCGTAAAAGGCCGGCCGCCGATTTCGACGGATATCTGGTCGCCGTGGCGGGCTAATTGAACAGGTTCCTTGGCAGCCCACACGGCACTCGAGGCCATGGCCGACCACAGAATCAACAGGCAAAAGCCCAGTCGCCGCTTTCCTATCATTGACAAACCTCCCGACCCGGAAAATTTAGAAGACAGTTTAACAGAAATACCGGTTGGGGAGGCAGTCCGGACGCATTCGGAATCTCAGGCGCGGGACGTGCTCCGCCTGTTCTGGGTTAAGAGAGTTTCCGGGATGGCGAAGCTCGGCTTACTGTTCGGCTGCGTATCGCTGGTAGGCTTCGGCGACGCCGGCCTGCCGGTAATCTCCGTGGTGAATCAGCACCCGGTAGCGCAAGGTCAGCGACTTGCCTTGCTGCACGGTCCAGCTTCCGTCCTTGCCGGGATCGCCGGTGAATTCTCGAATGCCGAACGGGTTGACGGAGAACAACCCGTAGCTTCGCGCGTGCCAGTAGGTGGGATGGCGGAAGTTCCTGGGACTGTCGAAAATCGCGACTCCAACCTCTTCGCTGCCGACCTTGCCGTAGTAATCCACCCAGTTGGCGCGCTTGCCCCAGATCTCCTTTTCGCCCACGCCGCCATTCGAGTTGACCATGTGGCCGGGAGGAGAATAGAGCTCCTTGACAACACGGAGGGCAAAGGTACCTTCCTTGGTGTCGCCGAAGGTGACCGGGGCCCCATGGTCGGCCGTGATGGTGAATTCGCAATCGATGATCCGGGTGTTTGCGCCGCCCTTAAAGACGTAGGCCTGGGTTTCGTCGGCAATGATCCTTCCACTAGGGCCGACCAGGTGGAAAAGCGCGCGGAGCTTGCCGGATTCCGGCCCTCCCTCCATCTCCTCAATCTTGGCGATAACCGTGCGTCCGAAAACAGAATCATCGCTCCACTTCGGGAACGCCGCCTCGCCCCAGAAGTCGATGCCGTCGATGTTGCCATGGCCAAAATACATGGGCCGCTGGTGCGGTTCCAGGTTGTGGTCATGCTGGTGAGCCGCGGGAACGGTATTGCCGATGGGGAAGCCGCGGGTGATGATGGTTCCTTGAGCGCTCCGGAGCGGCATCAGATAAGGCTTTGCAACCTTTGGACTGAAGTCATAAGTCGTAAAAGGACGTCCGCCGATTTCGACTGAAATATGATCGCCATGGCGGGTTAATTGAACCGCTTCACGGGCTGCCCAGGCGCCTCCAGACGCCATCCCAAACCAGAGCACTGAAAGGCACATGCCCAGGACCGTCTTCTTCACCATTGGTAAACCTCCCCTATGTGTTTTCGATCTAGAAAACTTCGGAGACCGCTCGGCGAAAACGCCCCTGCTGAAGGCTCACGCCTGAGCCGGCATCCCTGGCGAACAGACCGCGTTGGCAAATCGCTAATACCGCATTGCGGTTATGCGGCCTTGGCTTTCACCACGCAACCAGATGTAAACCGGCGCGCGGGGACTGGGAGGAGGCCAGGGCATTTCAATTTTCAAGGTTTGTTCATCGGGATGTCCAGGCACCGGCGTTGGAATCCCTTGCACCGAAAACCCTTTTGCCGGGTCCCAGCCTGTTTTTTCGATCGTCTGCAAGTCCTGGCCCGTCAAAGAGCCGGCGTAGAGGGCTTCGCCGAGCTTCCTGTTGCTCATCGCAAACTTGGTGATTCGCGGCAGGCGGATAACGTGCCCCAGCGTGTAGGGGTCGGACGATCCCGTAACTTTGTCCATGACCGTCGCCGTCAGCAGGCATCCGGACTGGCCAACGCTGCCGGGAACAAGCGACAAAAACAAATTATTCTCGCCCGCAAAATCGAGTTCCGAGGATCCATCCCGGCCGCCGGGATGGAGCGTGAGCGTCTGTTTGGTATCGGGAGTGCTGCTGCAAGCCAGTTGCAGCGCCGGACGGGAACCGATTCCCTGGCCGTGGATCGCAAAGCTGACCGGTGATCCTGCCGGGATCTCCCCCTTGTCCAAAGCAACATCCGTCTCCGCCGAAAATGACGCCTTGGCACTCAGGATTTTGGGCCGCGGGCCGACCACCTGAACAAAGCCGGGAACGCGCAGGGGCTTGTGGATTCCCTCAATCTCCAAGCTGGCCGCCAGCAGCTCACCCTGGTGCGCCGCTGGAGCAAGTTTCAGGGTGGCTTTGCGCTCCTGTGAATTTTGTTCGCCCGTGGACTCTTTCGCCAGTACCCATTCGGCGTCTTTGGTGGTGACGCCGGTGATGCGGTCAAGCCCTGTGCCTTGCAAAACAACCGTCTGCTCAGGCTCACCCAGATTCGCGCGCAGCGGCAGGTCGCTCATCTTCGGATTGGGCGGATGGATCGTAACCCGAACGTCCTGTATGGCGCCGTTCGATTGGGTCAGCATCAGCAGGTAAGAGCCCGGGCTCAAAGCGCTGGTATCGATTTCTGTCTGCAACCGGGTTTGCTCGCCGTTCTTCTCCCTCTTGGCAAGCGTGAACGCCAGGTTTTTGGCTTTAGCGTCGTGCTTGCTTGCCCTCACAACCGCGACCTTGTTGACGAACTCGAAATCGGCCCCGGCCACTTCAACGGAAACCGGCCCGCTTCCCTCAATAAGGCGGTCCGCTGAATCCGGAGCAATCTTTGCCGCCGCCAAGTCTCCGAAGTTATGGACCTGAACATTGCCGGCCACCTGGAACGGCGTCCAGTCCCATTTTGCCGCCAGCCGATATGCCCCCGGAGGGATCTTGGCTTGGGTCAGATCCAGCGAGAGCGTATCCACGGAAGGTCCGGCGGTTACCGTCACAGGAACCGGCACATGATGCGTGGAAGAAACCAGTTGCCAATCCCGGGCGCGTGGAAGAATGCCCAGTTGAGCGCGGGTCGAGCAGGTAATTTTCATGTTTGACTTCCAGCCGGCCGGAATGTGCTGCGTCTCATGCAGCGAAGCCGCCGGAGGCCCGACGTTCGGAACCCGCAACACCCACAGGTACGCCTGACGGTTCCGCGATTTGGCCGGCTGAGAGGCGGTGCAGAGCTCGATTCCGTGCGAGCTGGTCGGCTGCGCAAAGGCGGCGCGAAAGTCGGTACCGGGAAACATCAGGGTCCGCATGTTTTGGAAGAGCGAAGCGCCTCCAGCCGCCAAGCCCACCGGAGTGCTGCCCAAAAACATTGCCGCCACCCAGGCCGCCACTCCAGCCGACTGTTGCAAGGCGCTCGACCGCCCCGGCGCGAGCGGATTGTATGACGAAACGGCGGGAACCACCGCATGCATCAGCGAAGCCGCCTGCTGGTCCGCCGGAGCCGTGGAATTAACCTGGGGCAGCGACACATTGTACTGGGAAGAAAATCCCTGAAGCACCGCATTGAGATCCCGGCTGGCGGGCGGTGATTGTTCGTACTGCGATAGCGTATGCACCAAGGCCTCCACCGTGGTGGCCTTTTGCGCGTAATCAGCCAATTGCGGGATCAAGTTCTGATTGTGCTCGACGAGAGAATTAACTTTCTTCACATCCAGCCCGTCCGGGCCGTAAACAACCCCCACGATGGAAGCTCGCACCGGCACTTTCCATTCCGCATTGGCGTTGGCGGATTGGGGTTCCAGCACCTTAATATCATGCGATCCGCCGGAGGCCGGAACAAGCAGCACTGCAATCCTGGCCTTGCTTTTCTTCTTCCGGTCCGCTTTTTTTAAAGGCTCGTACTTCAGCTTTTGGCCGGCTTCGATCTGGTTGACCGCGCTAACCGGCAGCGCCGGTCCGCCATGCGCAGGCTCCAGCAAAAACCGGAAGGTCTCAACCGGCGTGCCCGCCGGACAGGCGTGCGCCTCAGCGGCGAAACATGGCGAGGCGCTGATTGCCGCCAGCAAGAACAGGCAGTATAGGTTTCTCAAAAAAGGTCACTCCTTGAGCGATTCCGAAATCCAGGTCCGTACACCTCAAAATAGTAAGCTTTGGGACCCGCTTCGCGCAATCCTTAGCCGTTTTTCCGCTTCCATCGGTCTTCCTTTTCTTTGATGTCATGTTCGGGATATAAGGATGGCAGGCCTCCATAAGGTTTTTTGCCGTTTTTCGCGGGTGCGAAGGGGTGGGAACACAGGAAATCGCTGGCTACGATTGCTCGCGGGCAAAGCGGCCCAGGCGTTCGCGAAGCTCGTCGCGCCTTACGCGGAACGCGGCAAGCCGCTCTTCCGTGGAACCCTCAACCGCCGCCGGGTCTGGAATGCTCCAGTGAATGCGCCTGGTGGCGGCCGGGAAAACGGGACAACTCTCCCGGGCGTTGTCGCAGACGGTGATGACGAAGTCGAACCCGCAGCCCGAAAATTCCTCGACGGATTTCGAGCGGTGCCGGGAAATATCGATTCCCAGTTCCTTCATGACGGCAATCGCTTCCGCGCGCACCTGGCTCGGGTGAGTTCCGGCGCTCGACACCTCATAAGAATTTCCGGCATCGTGGCGAAGCAAACCCTCGGCCATCTGGCTGCGGGCGGAGTTCCCCGTGCACAAGATAAGAACCTTGCTTCGACTTCGCGAAGTTGTTTCTGCCTTCGGCATGGTGACACCTTAACCAGGAGGGTTGATGAGATGACCGGAATCCGCAAAAGGGCGCGGCTGAAAGCCGCGCTGAGACGGGAATCCTCGCCCGTCCCGCAATCGCCCCTTCATGCATCGTTCGGGCTGCCGCTTAGAACCCCCTGGAAACCGCCGCTTCAGCCTTTCGCAGGCGGAAATAGCGCCGCTGGAAGCCGAGTGAAACACCCACCAGCCCGATCAGGACAGGCACCTCGACGAGCGGCCCCACCACCGCGGCAAACGCCGCCCCGGAGTTGATGCCAAACACCGCAACGGCTACGGCAATCGCCAGCTCAAAGTTGTTGCTCGCCGCCGTGAAGGAAAGCGTAGCCGTCTTGCTGTAATCCGCCCCGGCCTTTTTGCCCAAGTAAAAGGAGACCAGAAACATCAGAACAAAGTAGACCAGCAGGGGCGCCGCGATGCGCAGAACGTCGAGCGGCAGTTCGATGATGTATTCGCCTTTCAGCGAAAACATCAGGACAATGGTAAACAGCAGGGCCACCAGCGTCAGCGGGCTGATGCGCGGGACAAACTTCTTTTCGTACCATTTCCGGCCCCGCAAACGAACCAGTGCAAAGCGCGTCAGCATTCCCGCCAAGAAAGGAATCCCCAGATAAATAAAGACGCTCGCGGCAATCTCCTTCATGGAGATGTCGACGACGGCCCCCTTCAAGCCAAGCCAGGAAGGCAGCACCGTAATGAACACCCAGGCATAAACCGAATAGAACAGCACCTGGAAAACCGCGTTGAAGGCCACCAGGCCCGCCGCGTAGTCTGTATCGCCCTGGGCAAGTTCATTCCAGACAATCACCATGGCAATGCAGCGCGCCAGCCCGATCATGATGACGCCCACCATATACTCCGGATGGTTGTGCAGGAAAGCGACCGCCAGGACAAACATCAGCACCGGCCCAATCACCCAGTTTTCGAGCAAGGAGAGGAACAAAATCCGTTTGTTGCGGAAGACTTCGCCCAGCTCCTCGTACCGGACCTTGGCTAGCGGCGGATACATCATCAGGATCAACCCGACGGCGATCGGGATGGACGTGGTGCCTTCCTGGAAGGCCGCGATGGTGCGGGCAAAGGTGGGAATAAAATGGCCCAGACCGACGCCCAGGGCCATGGCCAGAAAGATCCAGGCGGTCAGGTAACGGTCAAGAAACGAAAGTCGGCTCGCTACGGGTGCTGACATGCGGGTGTTCTTCTCCTCTGCGTCGCCGGGCCTTACGCCCGGCTTGCCGCCCTAAAAGACGGAGCTAGTCAGCCAAGCCAGGTTTGCCGGCGCGGATAAAGGCGCTCATGAACTTGCCGTCAACAAAGGGCGCAATCGCTTCCACGTCAAGTCCCTGGCCGGTCAGCAATTGCCGGGCATCGTCAATCTGGTAAATCCGGGTCGGCTCAATGTTGATGCCCTCAAAGCCTGCGGCAACCAGCTTCGCCCGGTATTCCGATTCTTCCAGAGCTCCGGCCACGCAGCCCGCCCAAAGTTCCACGTTCCGCCGGATGTCGGCGGGGATTTCGCCGCGGACCACCACATCGGAGACGGCTAGCCGCCCCCCCGGCCTGAGCACCCGAAAGGCTTCGCGCAACACTTGATCCTTATCCGCGGAAAGATTGATGACGCAGTTCGAGATAATCACGTCGACGGAATTGCCGGGCAAAGGAATGTTCTCGATTTCGCCTTTCAGGAATTCCACATTCTCCGCCCCAGCCTTGTGCTGGTTTTCGCGGGCGAGCGCCAGCATTTCATCCGTCATGTCCAGACCATAGGCTTTGCCGGCCGGTCCCACGCGCTTGGCGGAGAGCAAAACGTCAATGCCTCCGCCGGAGCCCAGGTCCAGCACCGTTTCCCCCGCGTTCAGCTCGGCCAGGGCCGTGGGATTTCCGCACCCGAGCGATGCCAGCACCGCCTCCGGGGGAAGCTCGCTCGTCTGGCCGATTTCATAAAGATTGGAGGTTATCGGGTCAGAAGCGTTCTGACGGACGGGCCCCGCGCCGCAACACGTGGGCTTACCTACCCGTGCGTTGAGAGCGGCCTGTCCGTACTTCTCTTTCACGACTTCTTTAACGTTGTGGCTGTTCATTAGCTCTTCTTTCCCGGACTCCATTGGGGTCCGATAGCAACCAGTTCGCCCGGCTCAATGGCCTTGTTGCGAGTGCAACACTCCGCATACAAGAAGTTGATGATCTCGTGGAGCGCCTCGGTGTTGGCCGTATACCAAAGAAACGTGCCTTCGCGCCGCACCGCGACCAGCCCCTCGCTTTTGAGCTTTTCAAGATGGTGCGAGAGCGTGGAGGCCGGAATGCCCAACTCATCCTGAATGTCACCGACATTCAAGCCTTGGGGATGGGCAGTCAGCAGGATTTGCACAATGCGCAGCCGCGGCTCTGCGCCCATTGCGGCAAACATGTCGGCGTAGCGGGTGACTTGCGCAAGGGTTTTGTTCGAGTCCATATTTCCATAATACTAGAAATAACGAATGATGCAACCGGAATCTTCCCGGCTAAGGCGAGTTTCCGAACCGCGGCCATACAGCCTAAGTGCCAGGGAGGGCATGCCACAATACGTCCATGGCCCATTCCGAATTGTGTTAGGCTAAGGCGGAAGATGAGCAGGGAGCCTTACATCAAGCGATTCCTGCGGTCGTTGAGGAGTGTTTATGTCTGAAAAGGTAGGCATTCTGGTTCGCGTGCGGTCGGAGTTGGGCGTTCTCCATCAACTGACGGGCGTTATTGCCGAGCATCAGGGAAACATCTCATCCGTGGGGATTATCGACGATAGCGCCACGGAGGTCCGCATCTATTTTGAAATCGATCTGCCCGGATCACCCCAGGCGCTAGTCGGGGCACTGCAAGCTCTTCCGGTGGTGCATCAGGCGGAAGCCGTCAACACACTCGGCAGGATATACGGCAAGCGCATTATCGTGGTTGGAGGCGGAGCCCAGGTGGGCCAGGTGGCGATTGGCGCCATCTCCGAAGCCGACCGCCACAACATCCGCGGCGAGCATATCTCCGTGGATACCATTCCGCTGGTTGGCGAGCAGCCGCTGGCCGATGCCGTTCGCGCCGTGGGCCGATTGCCCCGGGCGCGCGCGCTGGTGCTGGCCGGCTCCTTGATGGGCGGCGAAATTGAAAAAGCCGTTCGAGAGGTTCGCGAGCAAGGTTTGCTGGTGATCAGCCTCAATATGGCCGGGAGCGTCCCGGACGTCGCCGACCTCGTCGTCACGGACCCCGTTCAGGCCGGCGTGATGGCCGTTATGGCCGTTGCCGACACCGCCAAATTCAACGTGAGCCGGCTGAAAAAGAGAATCTTTTAAGAAGAACCGCCTGTCGAGCAGGGTCCGTGCTCCCAGCAAGCAAAGTCCTCGTGAGAGAAAGAGTCCCTAGCAAAGAAGGCCATAAGATGCACGGCTCAGAAGTTCTGGGCCAGGCGCGCGCGGCGCTCAAACGCGAAGCCCATGCCGCCAAAGCTGCGGTTTTTCGCGGGTTCTTTAAAGATACGGCTGGCGACGTTTTTCTGGGCGTTTCAGCGCCCGTGATTCGGAAGATCGCCAAAGAATTTGAGGCCCTGCCGCTTGGAAGCTTACAAACGCTGATGCATTCCGGCGTCCACGAGGAACGATCTCTGGCCCATGCGATTTTGCGCAAGAGATTTTCTCAAGGCAGCGCCAGGGAACAGGAAATTATTTACAAGTTTTACCTGAAGAACCGGACCGCTATCCGCGCCTGGGACGGCGTGGACGACAGCGCGCCGTACATTGTGGGCGCTTATCTGCTCCACCGGGAGAAAAGCCTGCTCAGCACCCTGGCGCGCTCCGAGCGGCTGTGGGACCGGCGCATCGCGATTGTCTCGACCGCCTGGTTCATTCGCAACGGCCAGACCGCCGTCACCTTCCGGATTGCCCGCATGCTTCTCCATGATCCGGAAGACCTGATTCACAAGGCTACGGGCTGGATGCTTCGTGAAGCCGGCAAGCGCGATCTTCCGGCGCTCAAACAATTCCTCAAAACGCATCAACGAACGATGCCGCGCACCGTGCTCCGCTACGCCATTGAACGCTTTCCGGAAAAAGAACGCAGGACCTACCTCGTGGGAAAGAACTCCCGGCCACAACTGAACTCATGACGGCTTCCAGCCATCCAGTTGGTCCAGATAATCAATCAGTTCCTGGGCGTGCCTTTCATGGACCGAATCGTAAAGGATTGCGGGGGCTCGGACGTTCGTGGTCGAAAATATTCCGCGATGGCAGAAGAAGCGTTTATAAAATTGAATGGAAATATCGAGGTGCTGCTGGGTAAAGGCCAGCACGGGGAGCAACTTGCGATGCAAGTCCCTGGCCTGGTCGCGCTCGCCATGCGCAAAAGCTTCAAAGACCCGCCGAAACAAGCCCGTCATGCCCGTCGGGATGATGGCATCGACGCCACGGTCAAGCGCCTCCAAAAGTTGCAGTGACGCCCAACCTCCGGAAACGTGCAATCGTCCTCCCGTCCGGTCAAGGACCGCCGTGTATTTCGGGCAGGCAGGAACGGTTTCCACTTTTAGACATCGGAAAGGTTCGATTTCCTCGAACATTTGCGCGATCAGCGGCACCGGCATACCGGGTCCCTGCCACGACAAATCTTGAATCATCAGAGTTGTCATTCCAACCTTGGCAAATTCCCTGAAAAATTCCGAAATCCTTGCCGAGTCGCCTCCTAATTCCTCAGGCACTTCTACTAACACGCCATCGCAGCCCATCTTGACTGCTTCCTCAGCGACAAGGTAGCGTTCGCGATTCTCCCGCGCGGTTGCACTGGCGAAAAGTTTGACCCGGCCCTCTGTCAGGGTCCGGACACGCCGGAGGATTTCCTTACGCTCGGACGTCTTGAGCGTATAGACTTCGCTCGCTTGTGCTCCCACGATGAAGCCGACAGCCCCTTCCCGAATGTGGAAATCCACACACCGCTCGACCGAATTCAAGTCAACCCGGTTGTGTTCGTCGAAGGGCGTGTTGAGGCTGATCACCACGCCACGCAGCGGATATTTCTGCTTTTCACTCATCCGGATTCCATGTTCGCCTACCGCCCCGGGTCCCAGATCGTCGCGGCGATCAACCCATCTTTTTGAGGAGACGCATCCCAGTAATAGACTGTCACGATTTTACCGTCCGGCCTCTCGACCGTGCGCGGATAGCCGATATCCCATCCTGCCGCGCCCGTGCGGAGAACCCTCACGGGTCCCCAGGTTTGGCCGTCGTCCTTGCTCAAGCGCGCCCGGATTTGATACGGCGGCACGCGAACTCCATAAGTCAGTGCAATGCGCCCATCTTTCAACCGGATCATGGAGGGTGGATTACCTTTTCCGGTTTCCGGCACCGGCGTGTTGACGTAGTGCCAAGTCTTCAGGTTATCATCCGACCGCCAAATTTCAATCCAGTGCGAATGCCGAATGGCGGCGAGCACCGAGGTGGGAGAAAGGCGGACCGTTGAGGGCATAATCGCATAATCACCGACGCGCGGCTCTGGACCGATAAACGAAACAAAATGCCACGTCTTGGCGCCATCGTCTGTTTGCACCACCATCACTCGCCCTTCTTTGCCATTGGACTTGGACACGCTCAGGAAGAGGGTCAAACTATGTTTGCCGTTGATCAGGTAGTCGGTCCTGGCAGCGGTTCCCGGCTGCCCGAAATCGGGGAGCCGGTAAGGGCCTTTCCACGCCTTGCCGCGATCGAGCGAATAGTAAAACCGGGAGGTTCCGCCGTCCTTATCCGACATCACGGCCGTCAGAGCGAAGTTGGGATTTGAAAAATCGATGCCGCCGGGGCAATTCGAATCGGGTTTTCCACCCGCCTCGATAGGTATCCCGGCCTCTTTCGTTCCGGTGGGAGGCCGCAAGTCCGGATGCCTCTCGACCGTCCAGGTTTCGCCGCCATCCAGGCTGCGCGCCAGCAAATCCTCGGCAGGACGGTCATGAGAAATGGGGTGGGCGTCCGGGCCGCGCCGCTGGAAGTATCCGGATTCAAATCCTACGAGAATCTCATTTCCCCAGGACCAGATTCCGTGGTTCGCAGGCCATGCGGCGTAGCGGCCCGGCTTCCAATAGATGTCAACTGTGTGTTCGCTCGCCGGCTGCCGCGCTTGCAGGTTCCCCAAAAGAAAACCTGCCCCCAAAAGGGCAATCGAAATGATTCTGAGAGCCTTCACGATACCTTTCCTCCCCAGAGATTGAATCACAGCGCCATGCCGCGTATCGAATCCATTTGAATGGATCGGGGGAAATGAGTCAAGTTGACGCTACCTGTCTCGAGCGGAACCTCATGAAAGTTGCTAATACGTGCGCGTTCCATTGACCTGAGTCGAGATCCGATAAACGCATGCGCCGCAAGTGACAAAAAGGTCTCGAAAGTTTCCGCCCCAGCAACAGTTCGTCGGATTCTCCGGCAACTTAATAATCCCCAGGCGCTCGCCGCGGGCGTTGAACACCCATATCCCCCCGGGGCCCGCGACCCAGACATTCCCTTGTTCGTCGGTCTTCAGGCCGTCCGGCACTCCGCTCTTGTCGGAACTCATATCCGCAAAGAGATGGCCGTTCTTGAGCGTGCCATCGGGCGCTACCTCGTAGACCCAAATGGTCCGCGGACCGCTATCCGCCAGGTACAGTTTCTGCTGATTGGCTGTGAGCGCTATGCCGTTGGGGCGCGCGCAATCGCGCGAGACCACCCGCACCTTCCCCCGGGGAGTGATCTGATAGAGGGCTGAAAAATCCGTTCGCGCAGGGTTCGGCAGCGGATTGCGAAACAGCAAGTCACTGAAGTAGATGCTCCCGTCGATGGCACACACCAGATCATTGGGAAGGTTGAGACCTTTTCCCTCAAATTGGTCGGCGAGCACCGTGATGAGGCCGTCATGCTCCGTGCGCGTCACGCAGCCCGCCTCACAGGCAAGCAGGCGGCCCAAGTGATCGAACGTCAGGCCATTAGCCCGGTTGCTGTCCGCGCGGAAGGCTGTAGCCGCGCCACCGTCCCATTTCATGATTCGCCGGGCCGGGATGTCACTGAAAAGCAGAAACCCCGCCCGGCTGAATGCGGGGCCTTCCGTGGCCCACATGCCTTCAACCACCTTTTCAATCTTCGGATATGGGCCGACGAGTTTTTCCAGGCTGTCCGCCATTTACCATCCTCTGCCGCGAGCGTAAAAAGAGCGCTCAGGCGCGTTGTAAGCAATCCGAAGCGCCGGAGTTTCAATCCGCTTGAACCCACCAGGCATGGACTTCCGTAGAATCGAAAGAGCGCCGGCCGCGAGCAGGTTCCTTTCAACCGGATATGGAGCCTTGCCGGTCATCATCATCTGCAGGATTCCATGGACGAGCATGCTGAAGTCATTACGGCTTTCGGGTGGGATATAGCACAAGGTATTGTCGATCTCCCGCCGGCCCTTGATGCGAAAGGCCGCCAGATACTCATGAACCAGCCCGCCTAGAAACAAAATGGCGCCACGCGTCCCGTCGTTGTATTCGATCAGCCAGACTGCGGGATGTTCCACCTCTTCCGGACGGCCTTTGCCGAGCCTCTCAGCCCGCCCCAGCGCTGCCAGCATCAGGTCCTTCGACCAGCGGCCTTCCTCTGCCGAGTTCCACACGGCGCTATCAACCAGGCATTCGAGCGAGCGAATTCCTGTCTCGCCTCCTCTCCGCCTCTCGATGAACGATTGAAGAACTTCCAGGCTGGAATACATCACGCGAAGCGACTGCGCGGCGGGAGCAATTACCAGCGCCTCGTCGAAATCCACGCCCAGCGGATCGTTATGATGGACAGGATCGCCAAGCAGCGCGTCGTTAAAGCCCGCCGGCAGCGGATAATCCACCTCCGGCCGGCGAAACGTGACCGGCGCCGAAGATCCAGCCAGCAAGGGAAAACCCATTTCCCGCGAGCGCTGATACATTTGCCTGGCTTCATCCCAGTTGGTTGAGAGATAGCCTTCACAAAACACCGGGACCGAGCGGCCGGATTTCTTAAACACGGCCATCACCTGCTCAAAAAACTCGAATCGTAAATTACCCTGCGCCATCCCATTGCCGGCCGGAGACCTGCCGCTATCTCCTACGAGCAGAACACCGTCAACCGCCAGAGCGCCGGTTCCGAGCGTAAGCGCATCCGAAACCGATGGCATGACCGGACAACAATAAGCGGTTGAGATGCGGCGCGAGATGTCCGCCGCCTGGAACTGCTCCACATACAGGGAAGCGATGTCGCAGGGGGACTGATGGTAGTCGTGGTTAATCCAATACCCTTCCAGGAATCTTGTGATGAGATTGTCCGCGGTCGAGCGCAAACTGTAAGCGGCCGCAAGGGCGGCAAGCTTCTTGCGGGGCCCGCTAAATTCGGAGGCCCGCGGGGTCCGCTGCGCCTTAAACGCAAAGGCGGATAACATTCCTGCCTGGAGAAAGCTTCGTCGTTTCATCTTGAGCTGCACGACGGAGGGTTCATGGGAGCTTGCTTATATCAAGCGTCTCGTTTGCGGGATGAAGCCCCGATCTTATCGATCCTTCATCCCGCATTTTGACAACCTCCGCCCGGTTGTGGAAAGCCGAGTTTATTCCCATTAGTCCTTTGGCACAAGACTGGCGGGGGATACAATCAGAGCCAGCTTCAGAAGAGCTGGCACAAAAAGGCCGGTGCGGGCAAATAAGTCATGATCTCGGATCACGTTTTTTCTGTCGAACTGGAGCTCAGGATTCTGGAGTCCGTAGGCGGGCCCGAAAAGGAAGCGAACGTGCGCGTCGAATAATTTACCCCAAATGACCGAATATGCGAGAAACTTGATCGGCTGAATTCCGGAAACCGCATATCCTTGTTGGGAGTTATCTCAATTCGAGGGATTAACACATGAAGAAGAAATGGACCCGTCGAGAATTTTCAAAGCTGGCCGCGCTACAACTGGGCGCAGCATCCTTGTCTCCGACTCTTGGCCACGGAGCAAGCGGAGGCCAGACAACAAGCCAGCCCATGGCTGGGGAGCCCATCCAATCCGCTTATTCTCCAGCCACAGGCCAATGGGAGATTTCCTGGCCGGAGAGGCTGTCGCAACACGACGTTGTTTACCTCTCCCCGCCTGAGGACCCGACGCTTGGATTGCCGATCGGCAACGGGGACATGGGAGCTCTTCTGTGGAGCACCGACAACGGGCTCGTCGTGGCCATCAATAAGTGCGATACGTGGGACGATGACAGCCCCGGGCCCGCGGACGGCTGGGGGCGCAAACGCGAGGACCGCTATACATCGCTGCGCCAATGCGGCAGGTTGAACATTGATTTCGGCTGCCCGGCCTTTAACCTCCTTTACCTGCAGGATTTCGAAGCGCGCCTCGAACTCGCCTCAGCCATCGCTTCGTTCCGGGCCGTCACTCCATTTGCCACGGTTACCACGCGCAGTTATGCCAGCGCCGAATCCCGGGTGCTGGTCTTGCATTGTAAATTGAGCGGAACGGAGCCCTACGGGCCGCAAGTCAGGCTGGATCGCTGGGGCAGCCGCACCTTTGCCCACTGGTACAGCCAGGTGAATCGCGACCCGAGAATTGGCCTCAATGGAACGGAGACCTCGATCGAGCGGGGCCGGATGGTGATTCACCAAAAGCTCCGAACCCTCTCCTTTGTGCTGGCAGCGCAGGTTCTGCCGGAAGGGCATTCCGTCGAGCCTCGAAAGCTTCACGGCCGTGCGGCGGCGGTTGATCTGCCGGGCGCGGAGCAAACGGAATTTACGGTTTTTATTACGGCTGTAACCTCGGAGAACGATCCAGACCCGCTTTCGGCGGCCCACCACATCCTCGATGGGGCGGTTGCCGAACGCGAAGAGTCCATTCGCACCCGGCATCAGGAACAATGGAAGAAGTTCTGGGCCGTCTCGATGGTGGACCTGCCGGAGAAGTATCTGGAAAACATCTGGCACACCAATCTCTACCTGGCCAACTCCTCCTCTCGCGGCGCCTATCCGCCCCATTTTTGCAACGGATTATGGGGATGGGACAGAGACTTCGTGCCCTGGAATTGGTATTTCCATTGGAACGAGCAATGGTACGCATGGCCGCTCGCGGCGGCGAACCACTCCGAATTAACCGCTCCATACTTTCGCTATCGCAGAGCGCAACTTACCCACGCCATGGAATATGCGCAACAGCAGATGAACAAACCGGGGGCCTTTTACGCGGACGTCTCGGACCGGCAGGGATACAACAATTTTGGGGTCAATCATAATCACACGCCCGGCGCGCAAATCGCCCTCGACTTCTGGCGGCATTACGCCTACACAGGGGATGAAGAGTTCTTGCGAGACGACGCATGGCCGGTCATTCGGGAAGTGGCGCGATTCAACGCTTCCTGCCTGGCGCTCGGAGCCGACGGCCGCTATCACATCTCTCAAACGCACGCTTATGAAGGTGCGCCCCTGTTTGACGATACGATTACCGATCTTGCCATGATCCAGGCATTGTTTCCGGTTGCGGTCCTCGTCGGGAAGAAGATGGGTCACAAAGAAGTTGAGGTCCGGCAGTGGCAGGAGATGTTCGATAAGCTCGCTCCATTCCATTTGCTAGAACTCGAACCGTCGGAGTACGAGCGGAAAGGCACGGAGCTTGTCCACCGGGCCGGCCTGGCTCCCGGAAAGCAGCTCGCATCACGGAAGGTCTTCGCGGTGGGGCGCGACTCCAGCGGGAAATGGATCAGGAACCGGTACGCGGGCCGAGAAGATACGGGATATTACGGCATCCCGGACCCCGAAATCGCTCCCGTGTTTCCGGCGGGCGTGATCGGGCTGGCCGATCGCCCTAAGGAGTTGTTTCGGGCGGCTGTTACTCAACTCCGACTACATCCCAAGACAGTCCCCGACCCAACGCTGCTATGCAAGACAGGCTCCATGGCCGGGGGAGGCGGGCTTTGCATGGGATGGTGCCCTTACCCGATCGCCCTGGCGCGCCTGGGGCTCGCTGAGGAATTAGCTTCGGAACTGGTTAACTCAGTCTCGACTTGGCAGTTTTATCCCCAGGGCTTCGGCCATTACGGGCCCTATTATGTGTTCAAACGAAACCAAAATTTCCGGTGGAATCTGAATCAGGCGCGCGACGCGAGCAGCCCCTTGCCCGCCGACCAGGCGCCCAAATTCCCCTTTCCGAGCTGGCCCTTCCGACATTTTGACAACGAAGCGATGCCCATCGCCGCCTGCGCGATGAATGAAATGCTGATCCAAAGCTACGACGGGACCATCCGGATATGCCCCGCCGTTCCTGCCGACTGGCATGTGCGATTTGACTTGGCCGCCGCAGGAGGATTTCGGGTCAGCGCCGAACAAAGAAACGGAAGAATCATCTTCGTATCGTTAGAGAGTCGACTGGGCCGGCCCTGTCGCCTCCAGCATCCCTGGCCTTCCGAGGACGACCTTGTCTGCCTGGATATGACATCCGGAAACAAGCCTCAGCGAGTGGAATATTCGAAAGAAGGAACTGGCGCCGCTCGTGAGATTCGCTGGGAAACGATTACGGGCCATCGGTATTTGCTGGTCCGCCGCGAGACGGATCTCAAGACCTGGAATATCACAAGGGAAACACCCGCGCGGCGAGATGCTCCGCGCAAACTGAAGCAAACGATCCTGGGCCGCGAGCGGCTCTTTTGAGATAAGCCCCTATCCGATAAGGCTTTCTCAAGGACTTGTTGTGTGTTGCCTTAACCAAGTTGACCCGAACAGGAAAGAACCAAGCTCTTCGGTTCTCCGCCATGACGAAACTTGCACGAAGCTGACCGCCGGCGATGGAGCTTGCTATTCGGATAAAGGAGGATGCAATGGCGCTGGACGGAAAAGTTGCTCTCATCACGGGGGCTGGAAAAGGAATTGGGAAAGGGTGCGCGGAAGTCCTGGGCCGGCAGGGGGCTCGAATCGCCGTGGGTGACATCGATAGTGTTACCGGGTTAAAGACCGCCAAGGAAATTGAGGCGGGCGGAGGGAAAGCCGTCTTCCTGCAGGCGGACGTTTCCAAGACGGATGACGTTCAAAAAATGATCCACCAGTTGATTGAACGGTTTGGGCGACTCGACATTTTGATTAACAACGCGGGATACCACATTTCAAAGAGCGTCGAAGATACCAGTGAAGAAGAGTGGGACTATATTCTGAATACAAACCTGCGAAGTGTGTTTCTCTGCTCAAAGTACGCGATACCTCATCTGAGAAAGACCCGAGGGACGATCGTCAATATGTCGTCAATGGTTGGCCTGGTGGGCCAGCGCAATGCAGGCGCCTATTCGGCGACGAAAGGCGGCATCATTGCGATGACCAAGGGGATGGCCCTCGATTTCGCCAAAGACGGCATCCGGGTCAACTGTATCTGTCCGGGATGGGTGGAGACGCCGCTCGTGGAAGACTGGTTCAGCCAACAGGCGGACCCGCAAGCCACCAAGCAATATATCTTCGGAAGGCACCCCCTGGGAAGAATTGCGACGCCCGAAGAGATCGGGAACGCCGCGGCGTTTCTGTGTAGCGAAGCGTCATCTTTTGTCACAGGGGTAGCGCTTCCGCTAGAGGGAGGCATTACCCTCGGTTACTAAACGGCTTTAAAAGCTAAAGGGCTGAAAGCCAATCATTGAGCAGGTGGCCGCAGCGTGCGAATCCCCAACCGATAGTCCGCACCAGAGTAAAACGAAAGGGGATTAAGGAGGGACCGTGAAAGAACCCACCCGGAGGGAATTCTTAGGTGTTCTTGGGTCGGCTGCGGTTGCGCTGCCAAGTCTGGGCGAACCCGCACTTACCCCTCAAAAGAAGACGCGGCCTAACGTAATTCTGATCATGTCGGACGATCAGGGCTACGGGGATTTTGGCTGTTACGGCAACAAGCAAATCCATACTCCAGTTCTCGATCGTTTTTATCGGGAGAGCGTACGCTTCTCTAACTTTTATGTTCAGCCGGTCTGTTCGCCCACTCGCGCTTGTCTGATGACGGGGCGCTACAACTATCGGACGGGTTTGGTGGATACGTACGTGGGAGTTTCCCTGATGAGGCCTGACGAAGTCACGGTTGCCCAGGCCTTGTCGAAGCACGCCGGCTACCGCACGGGGATCTTCGGGAAATGGCATCTGGGCGATCATTATCCCCTGCGGCCGATTGACAAAGGCTTCGAAGAGGCCATCGTCTGTACGGGCGGCGGGATCGGCCAAATTGGCGATCCGATTGACAATCATTATTCCGACCCCATTCTCCACCACAACGGAAAGCTGGAACAATACCGCGGTTACTGCACGGACATCTTTTTTGATGGGGCGATGCAGTTCATGGAGGCACACCGGGACGAACCTTTCTTTATTTACATTCCGACCAACGCCGTGCACGGGCCGCTGGAAGTGCCGGAACGATACGCGGCGCCGTACCGCTCGATGGGACTGGATGAGGACCTATCGAGGCTGTACGGGATGGTGACGAATCTGGACGAGAACCTGGGGAAACTGTTCAAAAAGTTGCAGGCGCTGGGGTTGGATGAAAACACGGTGGTGATTTTCCTCAGCGATAATGGTCCAGGGATGGTAAAGCGTTACAACGCGGGCCTGCGCGGCATAAAGGGTCAAGTCTATGAAGGTGGGATCAAGACCCCGTTCTTTGTCCGGTGGCCCGGAAGGCTCCGGGGCGGGCGAGACATCGACCGTATCGGCGCCCACATCGATGTTTTTCCCACCATCCTGAATATCTGTGGAGTCGCCAAGCCCGCTGACCTTATGTTGGATGGCGAAAGCCTGCTGCCGCTGATGAAGGGTGAATCGTCCCACTGGCCGGACCGGATACTGTTCTTCCAGCAAAGCCGGCCTGATTCGAATGGCTGGAACGTTCCCCGTCCTTATACGCATTGCGCGGCGCGCGGGCAACGCTACAAAATCGTGATGTCGGCGCCGGGACCCGAGACTTTCAGCCGGTCCATCGGCATGGGAGAAACGGAGCTCTATGACCTGGAACACGATCCGGGAGAGCAGCACAACCTTGCACAAGAGTATCCGGATATCGTCTTCAAGATGCGCGAGCGTTACGAAAACTGGTTTTGGGATGTGACGAAAGGGCTGAACCCGCCGGTAAGAAACCATCTTGGCACCTCACACGAGAACCCCGTTACCCTGAGCACGGAGGACATGCGCGGCCCTCACGCTTACAAGGCTCCGTGGAACTGGGAGCAGGTGCACAGGATTACCAGGAAGGAGTTGAACGGATCGGGATACTATGAGGTTGAAGTCGCGCGGAGCGGCCGGTATGAAATCACTTTCCGGTCCGGTCCTCCAGGTGGACAAGGGCTCCCGGTCATGAAATCCGGCAAGGCGTTCCTGGGCCTTGGCGATCTTACCCTGGAGCAGCAGATCGAGGCTGGAGCGGCGTCGGTCACTTTTAATGCGAACTTGAAAGCGGGCAGCTTCCGTCTCGTTCCATTGCTTACCGGACAACGAACGGACAACGGGGTGGTCTCGCCTGTCTTTGTTTGCGTCAAATGTCTGGAAATCTGACCTGCGTCTGGGCGAGCGAAGGGTAGAGGGCAGGTCAGAATTCTGCGGACGATGATTCTGCGCGGGCAGTTTGAGACCGGCACTGATGAGATGGTTTCCCGAACAGGGTGCCTGAACCTTGCGACCCACGGAGCGAAGCACACGGCTTCTTGCAAATCAACCATGATCCGAAGGTCACAACCATGATGAATCGTAGGCAATTTTCGCGGCTGTCAGCCTTAGGTCTGGGAGCGGCAGCGATGCCGGGCCTTGTGGGGTGCAAGCAGAGCGCCGCCTACCCAAGTGGGAAGTCCGAACCGGAGCAGGCCACCGCAGAAGTTTCGGAGAACTCGAAACGAGGACAACGGTTCGAGCGGGCCCGGTACGGGATGTTTATCTCGTACAGCGTTTACTCGATTTTGGGAGAAGGCTCGTGGGCGATCTATTACAACCAGATTCCCGTTCACAAATATAAGAGGCTGGCGGACCGATTTAATCCCAAGCAGTTCAGCGCCCGGGAGTGGGTCCAGATCGTGAAGGATGCAGGCCAGCGCTATGTCACGCTGATCGCAAGGCACCGCGACGGGTTTTCGATGTATAACACCAAGCTTTCCGATTTTTCCATCATGCATACGCCGTTCGGCCGGGATCTGTGTAAAGAAGTGGCGGACGAATGCCACCAGCAGGGAGTAACTTTTAATTTTTATTATCAGCTTCGAGACTGGACAAACCCCTCTTACCGGCAGAGCTTCAAGCGGGGAAGCCCGGTGTCCCAGGAGTACGTTGATTTCGTCCACGGTCAAGTTCGTGAGTTGTGCAGCAACTATGGCCCTCTGGGAGCCCTATGGTTTGATGGTGGAGGGGACCATACGCCGGAACAATGGCAGGCCGGGAAATTACTCGCCATGATCCGGAAGTTGCAGCCCGACGCGCTTGTCAACGACCGCACGGGTCTTGCCGGTGACTTCTCGACGGCGGAAGAAGCGTTCGGGCGTCCTTCGAAGCCGGGTCGCCGGTGGGAGAGTTGCATGACGATGAATGATCATTGGGGCTACGATTCAAGCGCGCAGCGTTACAAGAGTCCAGGCCAGATTGTGCAATTGCTGGTCCGCACCGTGGCGGCAGGAGGGAATCTCCTCCTGAATGTCGGTCCGGAAGCAAGTGGGATTATCAACCCGGCTTCCGCAGCCAACCTGCGTGGCGCGGGCGACTGGTTGAAACTGAACGGAGAATCGATTTACGGCGCAGGCCGCTTCAACTCGATTTATTATGACAATGTTTACGCCACAGCCAAGGAGGACAAGGTTTATATCCACATCTTCGATTGGCAGCCCGGCTCCTTATGCGACTTCCCTTATCTGGGAATCGAAAAGGCCGAACGCGTATATTTCCTGGAAAGCGGAAAGCCTATCGCGTTGAGCCGTACGCCGATGGGCCTGAGACTTAGGACCCGCAACACCCATCCTCGGCCCTCTCCGGATACCGTCATCGCCTTTGAAGGAGTAACAAGGTTGAAGCTTCCCGAAGTATTTTCCGTCCCGTTGTAAGGCAGTTGAGAATCCATGAAAAAACGGGCTGCCTGCCATGGAAATAACCGTAATCAAAAAGTGGCAATACCCTGTAGTTCGGCGGCCCTCGAGGGCACGGCTCTTCTGCAACCGGCAACCTTTTCAATAACGGCTGAACTTGCCTTTAAAGGAATTACCAAAACTGAAGGTAACGTAGTTCTTGCTTGACGCAGCAGACATCGAGTCGGCTGCGCACTTTCCAGTGACCACGAGGCATTCGGTGAATTCAATAACCAGACGTGTTTTTCTGGCCCAGGCAGGCGCGCTGTTAGCGGCAGAGAGGTTCCTCCGGGCGGCGTGGTTAAAAGGGGCTTGCCTTCCGTACTTGACGGCGGCTTCGCAACCGCAAACCAGCTCGATGCTTTATCTTCAGCGCCCGGCGCAGAATTGGGTGGACGGGTTCCCGATCGGCAACGGGCTATTGGGAGGAATGGTGTCGGGCAATCCGAGCAACGATTGCATCGGCCTGAACCACAACCAGCTTTGGCGGCGTTCGGTGGAGCGCCGGCGGATCAAAGTGGCCGATAAGCTGCCTGAGTTTCGGAGACTCTTTCTCGCTGGCCGCTTTGAAGAAGCCGGGCAACTGATGGACAAAGACATCATGTCTACCGGCGGGAAGATGTATCGGTATGTCAATTCCTTTCAGCCTCTCGGCGAGCTTCAGATGGATTTCTCCTACGCAGGGGAAGTGGCCGATTATCAGCGCCAGTTGGATATGAACTCCGGCATCGTCCAGGTGAACTTTCGCGCGGGAGACACGCAATTTCGTCGCGAATATTTCGCAGCGGCGCGCCGAGACGGCGTCCTGGTTGTGCGGATCACCTCCGACCGGCCCCATATGATTTTCGCGAACCTCCGATTGCGTCGCGTGATTGACCCGGAGTGTTCGCTAAGCACCCGGACCGAGGACAACCTGATGGTTCTCGCGGGCCGTTTTCAAGAGGGTTTTCCATTCGCAGGCGTTGCCCGGGTAACCAGATCGGGTGGCCGGATGCGCGTTCAAGGAGACGCGATCAGCATCGAGGGGGCGAGCGAGGTCTTGGTTGTGATGGCCATGGCCACTGGCCACGAGTCAACCGATCCAGTCAATGGGTGCAAGGATCATCTGAATTCCCTGCACAGGTCATTCAAAGAGCTTCGACGACGCCATGTGCTTGAGCACCGGCGTTTATTTCGGCGTGTCCGGTTATCACTGGGAAATGCCCAGCCTAAGCAACCTGCCGACGAGTTAGTAAATGCGGCAGTCCGAACGAAACAATCCTCGCCTCGTTTGATCGAGGAATTGTTCAACTTCGGCCGCTATCTGATGATCAGTGGTTCACGACCCGGGGGCTTGCCCATGAACTTGCAGGGCATTTGGAACAACCAAATTCATCCGCCCTGGGACAGCGACTATCACCTGGACATCAACCTGGAAATGAACTATTGGCCGGCGGAAGTGTGCAACCTCAGCGAGTTGGCAGAGCCCTTATTCGACTGGGCAAAAGCGAGAATCCCGGACGCAAAGCGACAGGCCTCTGATCTTTATGGTTGCCGGGGCATTTACTTTTGCATCGTCGGAGACTCGACCGGACTCGGGAATCCGGACAACATCACGTATAGCTGGCCGGGCGCCGCGGGGTGGCTAGGGCAACATTTCTGGCGGCATTGGGAATATACCGGCGACCGTGATTTTCTTCAGCAGCAGGCCTACCCGTTCCTGAAAGAGGTTGCCTCCTTTTACGAAGACTACCTGGTCAAAAATGCCCAAGGAAAGTATAGGATCGTTCCCTCCGCGTCTCCAGAAAACCCTGTGAAGGAACACCCGGGCTGGACCAGGTGGACAACGGTTTCTTCGACAATCGACTTGGAGATCGCTCGGGAAGTTTTCACTCACTTGATTCAAGCGAGCGAAATCCTGAAGGTGGACAGTGACCAGGCGGCCCGCTGGCGGAAGGTTCTGGGAAATCTGCCCACTCCTGCCGTCAACCAGCACGGTGAACTCTTGGAATGGTCTGAAAACGTCCAGTCGGACGACCCTGGCCACCGGCATATGTCGATGTTCTACGGATTATTCCCAGGTGACCGGATCACGCCGGACGAATCCCCCGCGTTGGCCGCAGCTGCAAGGAAGGCTCTGCAAACTCGCCTGCGGCATGGGTATAGCCACATGAACGGCTGGTCATATCCATGGTTAACAGCGCTCTTTGCCCGACTCGCGGACGGAAATGCTGCATTAGCACAACTTGACCGTTTCACCCGCGGCTTTGTGAATGACAACCTTCTGAGTTTGATTACGGATCATCGCGGGCAAGGCCTCAGCACCCGTTGGTTCGGCGAAAAGGATATCTTCCAAATTGAAGCCGGCCTGGGAACAACCGCCGCCATCGCAGAAATGCTCCTGCAGAGTCAGGGCGGTACGATTCGCATTCTTCCGGCCTTGCCGGATCGGTGGCCGGCGGGAAGCCTGTCAGGTCTTGTTGCCCGGGGAGGGTTTGTGGTGGATATTGACTGGCGGGGAGGGCGCGAGGAACGCGTCAGGATCCATTCCCGTTTAGGGAATCGATGCCGCGTGAAGTTTCATTTTCCGCCGGCAACCATTGCGCTGAAAACCAATGGCAACTCGATGGCGCTCAAGCGGCTTGCAGGAAATATTATTGAGTTTGCGACAACGGCCGGCAGAAACTACGAACTACGGCTTCATTAAGTTGGGACGAGTTTTGAAGAGGGAAACTCAAGTCCCTCTATCCCGAGGCGAATACTTTTTATCTGTGGAGGGCGCGGTAGCCGAAAGCGGGCTTAAAAAGATCGCAAGAGAAAAACAAGGCTTGGGGAATACGCGGTCAGTCCAGAACCTGCACGGGTTTGGACACGGCGACCTCCCTCAATGAAACAACGTTTCCCCTTTGGGCTGATCCGGGCTTATAACATACAGCAGGATTGCAAGGAGGGTCTCAGTGGCTCAAATTACGAGACGAAATTTTCTGGGCCGGGCAGGCACGCTTTCAGCGGCCGCGGCGCTTTATGGGGCCGGGTGGGCTAAGGCGGGAGCCGTTGCTTCATGGGCCGGCGGAGAAGCTGGCAACCGGGCGTTCCGTATGTCGCTCTGGCCGGAGAAGGGACTCCGGAACACCCGCGTGCAGCACGTTTCGAGCGGTTTATCCCTGGCTGAAGGTGACTACAGCTATTCGTTTGGGCGTCCCAAGTTCCATGAAAGTTCAATTTCTCATGGCGCCGGCGGCTCGACTGTGATTTCGCTACAAGGAACAGCGCTGGCAGGCCAGCTCGAAGTGCTTCAGGAGTTTTACCTTCCCCATGATCGTCCGTGGGTGGAGGAACGGATCACGCTCACCAACCACGGACCTTCACCCCTGGATCTTCACGACGGCCGATGCGCGTTCGTGCTGCCCGTCGAGCTTTCCGGGGGGGAAGCTGTGGGAGATTGGGCCCGCTTCAAATTCACCGCCATCCCTTTTCGCCGTGAGCCCGGCGGCAAACGCAATCAATATTCGGACTTCACCCTGGGGCAGATCCTGACGCAGCCATTCTCTTCAGGACTTTGGTCGGACCCCGCCACCGTGACATCCGCGTACGCGTCCGAGGGCTGGGCCTGCACGGATGGCAAGCGCGGTTTCTTGCTCACCAAGTATAGCCCGAAAGGAATGGAGTGGTCGTTGCTTGACCGGCTCCCGCGCAAGCAAGGGAAGGCTGAACTTCGGTGGGGCGGATATGGCATCTACCGGGGCAACCCGGAGTACGGCGCCACTCTGGCGCCCGGCAAAACCCACCGCTTCGGCGTCACACGGCTGACCGCTTACGAGGGCGGCATGCTGGAGGGCTTTTATGCCTTTCGAGCGAAAATGGCCGCGCGGGGCCACGGCTGCCCCGCCGATTACAACCCTCCCGTCCACTGGAATGAACTTTATGACAATAAACTTTGGTGGCTTCCCCACGATGAGCAAAACGATCCGCAGATGCGCAAGAAGTATTACTCCTTGGCGGACATGAAAGAGGAAGCTGCAAAGGCTCAGGCCATTGGCTGCGAGGCTCTCTATCAGGATCCGGGGTGGGATACGAATTTCACTTCTAAGATTTGGGATCAGGCGCGGCTGGGACCCTATAAGGCGTTCACGGGGATGCTGAAACGGGAATACGGCCTGAAGTCTTCCTTGCACACGCCGCTCTCAGGCTGGGGCGATCCCACCTCGTACCCTTCCGAAATGTACCGGATGGAGAAGTCCGGGAAGCGGCTGACGTGGGACGCAAAGGTTCAGGGATTTGTTAAGTCTCCGCTCTGCGGCGCTTCACGGCAATACCTTGAAGAAACAGCGCGGCGGCTCTGTGTTTTGGCGCGCGATGGGGCAGCCTTCTTCATGTTTGACGGCACCCAGTATCATGGTCTGCCAGGCATCTTTGAGTATCACGGTGAATGCTGGGATCCCGGACACGGACACCCGGTTCCCGCACGCCGGGAAGATCATGCCCAGGGGCTGTGCCGGCTGGCGCGCATGGTGCATGCCCAATATCCCCATGTGCTGATCGAAATGCACGATCCGGTGCTGGGGGGCAACATCAATCATTACACGCCTATTTACTATGGTCACGGGCGCGCCCCGGAAGGAGAACAATTCACTCAGGCCCTTGGGTTTGACAGCGTTTGGGCTTTCGAGCTGATGTGGCAGCCGATGAAAGACCTTTTGAGCGGGAGGTCCATTGCGCTTTACTATTACAGTCTCGCCTACGGTCTTCCGCTTTATATCCATATCGATCTGCGCACGGATAACTCGAATGCTTTGGTTTTCTGGTGGAACGCCTCGACCTGCCGGCACCTCGGGATCGGCGGGACGCACAAAGATCCTGCCGTCAACACGGCCCACCACCAGGCGATGGCCGCTTACCGCAGGCTTGACGCTTTCTTCAAGCGGGGGAGGTTTTACGGAATTGACGAGATGACCCACGTGCATATCCACCCCAGTGAACCCTCCGCAGTCATTAATGCTTTTAATCTGGAAGATCATTTCGTTGAAAGAGAGGTCCGGTTCGTTCCTCAGCGATATGGGCTTGATGGAGAGCGTCCCCTGCAGGTTGAGGGCGTGCCTTCTCGCCGGGCGCATGAAGGTTACATTTTGACCTTTAGGATACCCGCCCGTGGACATCAACTGGCGGAAGTCCGGTCGGCATAACGTTGACAGGGATTTCCGGGGATGAGATTAGTCGCCTTCAGAACAAGAGGCTGACGAGACTGCCTTAGAGTGTTGAGAGTAGTGAGAAGCTGTTTGCAGTGTGGTTGTGGTGAAAATGTGCCTGCATAAAGGGGGGGATTATGACTGTGCGCAGTCTTGCCGAACGGGTTTTCACGACGATGCTCCTCTGGGGGATTATCGCAGTGGCGATGCTCACCAGCACCGGATGCAGCTTGTCGCTCCATGCAGATCCTGCTGGCTCCCAAGCCGGGGATTCCTATCTTCCTGGCCGGGTGCATCCTCCGCTCACTAAGGCGCAGGAGGCTTTCAAGGACTGGAAATTGGGAATGTTCATTCACTGGGGGCTGAAGTCTCTGCCGCCCGGTTCACAGACGCCAGCTCACTTCAGTGCGAGCAAGTTCAGCGCCCGAGCGTGGGTTCAACTCGCGAAGGCGTCGGGCATGAAGTACATTACTTTTACGGCCAAACACGATTGGGCTCAAAGCTTGGCGCTTTGGGACAACTCGCCGCTCGATACCTGGAATTCCGTGGATGCGGCAGCTGCGCACAAGGACTTTGTGAGACTTGTGGCGGACGAGTGCCACCGGCAGAAGATTCCACTTTTCCTTTACTTCCCGGTCACGGACGTGCATTATCCCAATGCCAAACCCGGCAATCCTGCCTATCGGGCTTACTATCTGGCCGAGGTGCGCCAACTGCTCACTCAATATGGACCCATTGCGGGGTTTTGGTTCGATGGGGGCTCTTTGATCGGAACCTACCACGGCCAGCCCGTTGCCGATCTTATCCACCAGAAGGACGGGTTGGTGATGCCCTACGATTTTTACGTCAGCGAGAAAACCACGACCACTACCACTACCTATGACCCGCAGGGAAAACTCTTGAATTTCCCCATTCCTCCGCCCGCCCCGAATGGCTGGCCCTTTGAGGTTTGCGACACCATCAACAATAGCTGGTTTCATAACAGCAAAGATAAGGCGTACAAAGACACCACCACTCTATTGCGGAAATTCGTGGAAATTGTGGGCAAGGGGGGAAACTATCTGCTCGATCAGGGCCCGCTGGCGTCGGGAGCGATTGACCCTGAGGATGCCACGCGGCTTCGCGCCATGGGCGCCTGGCTCAAGAAGAACGGCGCGGCGATTTATGGTACCCGGCCGGGCCCTATTCCGCCCCAGGCCTGGGGATATCCCGTTCAGAAGGGCAAGCGAATCTTCCTGCACGTGCTCAACTGGCCCTCCGGAAATGAGTTGAAGCTACCGAGTTTGGGAAGCGACGTGCGGCGAGCTTCGGTTCTTAATGGGAAGAGATTGCGATTCAGGCGCGCCTCCGATGGTCTCGAGATTTCACTTCCCGAATCTGCCCGAAACCCCGTCGACACGATCATCGTGCTCGACCGTTAGAGCAGCCTCAGCGAGCAAACCCCTCGCGACGAGAGGACTCGCAGGACGGCAGTTAGCAACGAACTTGTCTGCGGACGTACCCTTTCTTGAAGTCATTCGGATTGTGAATGCGATCGGATTCTGGGAGTCGTTAGCGAATTCCCGCAAGGAGATTCCAGAAGCTTATGTGCAAAAAACGGCGAGGTATTTCACGACGCAAATTCTTGAAGGACAGCGCTGTCATGGCGGGCGGAAGCGCCTCATTCTATTCCCTCGCAGGTTCGTGGCTTGCCCTGCAAAGGGGAGCGGAACGGAGGGCGGAGGCTGGCACGCGGCGGCAGGTGTTGGATCGTCACGATTTCGTGATGGCAAAACCGGCAGCAGCCCCATTTGACGGTCTGCTCCTGGGCAATGGTGACCTGGGAGCCTCGATTTGGGCGGAGGGAGAAACGCTTATCCTCAGTCTGGGCAAGAATGACGTATGGGATCGACGGCTGAATACGAGTCATGACCGGCCCGTGGCGACCTATAACGAATTGCTTGCACGGGTGGGCAAAGGGGATTGGAATTTCAAGGACATGTACCATGTACAACCCAGTTGGCTTAATCCTTTTCCGACTCCGAAGCCGGTTTGTCAACTTCGCCTCTCGGGGCTAGGGCCGATCTCCAATCTCAGATTGCGGCTGGTGGATGCGACGCTGGAGTTTGAAACTCAGCAAGGCCGCGGGGTAGTGTTTGTCGAGAAAAAACGCAATCTGTTGTTGGTTCGCTTGCCGGCGGCAGCGGCCACAGAACTACAGGTAGAAATGGTCTGCCATGCCGACACTGCTCTTGCTGCCGGCAGGCGTCTCGACAACGGGGGCGGAACCCCCTCGCCTGAAAATGCCCACGACCCAGCGAACGGGCCGCTCCCTCCACCGGAGACTGGCATTGCGGGGAAATGCCTCTGTGTGCTTCAGCGGATGCCGGCCGAAGCCACATTCCCCGGGGGATTTGGGGTTGCAGCGGCAGCGGCGCTTGATGGAGCAGAAGCTACGCTGACGCGGGAAGCTACTCGGGTCGTATGCCGGGTGGACTCGACAAGCAAATCCTCGGTTACGCTGGCTCTGGGTGTGCGGACCACGTCCGACGGCGACCCCGACTTTGTGGCCGCCGCCCGCCGGCTCGCCAAGCAGGCCTTGGGCGAGCGATGGGAAGGACTTCACGCTCAACATGCACAGAAATGGGGCCGGTTCTGGTCGCGAAGCTTGGTGGAAATCACCGCCAGCGACCGGGCTGAACCGGATTTGCGTAAGCAGGCGACCCTGGCGGAAGGGCTTTTCTATCGCAATCTCTACCGGCTCGCTTGCTGCTCGCGCCCGCATGCGACAGCGCCTGGCTTGTTCGGCAACTGGATATGGAATGACTATAGCCTCTTTCATGGAAACTATACCCTCGACTATAACTTTGAACAAACCTTCTGGCCGGCCTTTATCACCAATCACGCTGAACTGGCCGAACCGTATCTGGACCGTATTTCTGAGATTTTGCCCCGTGCCCGGAGGAACGCCCACGCGGCATTTGGCGATGAAGTAGTCGGAGCTTTCTTCACCTTTAACGACTATCCGATCCATCACGACGAGGCGCTATTCACGTGCACTTTTTACGAGCCGTGGATGGAGATATCGGCCTGGGTGGCACAGCACTTCTGGCGCCATTGGCAATACGTAGGCGACCGGCAGTTTCTCGAGGAGCGGGCCTATCCGGTGCTGGCCGAGGTGGCGAGCTTCTACGAGTGGTTCCTAAAACGCAGCCAGCGTGAAGACTGCTCGCCCTATGTCCCACGAGACGGGAGGCTGCACATCTTTCCCACCATTTCTCCTGAACACTGGGGCATCACGCCCAAGTTTGAGCGTAACCGCGACAGCGCTTCTGCCATTGGTTTTTTCCGGTATCACCTTCTTGCGGCGGCGGATGCGGCGGAGATCCTGGAGAGAGACCGGGAGGAAGCAGCGCGGTGGAGAAAAGCAGCGCATCAACTGGCTGAATATCCCACCACGGAGACCCCCCAGGGAAAGATTTTTGTGGATGTGGCGGGCGCGCCGCCCATTGAGTACAACATTCCGGTGCCGGTGATTCCGGTTTTCCCGGCTGAAGACCCCTTGTTCTGGTCGGATCCAGAGCGCGTCGAAATTGCGCGCCGCACCATGGGACAGATCCGTACCACAGGCGGCAACAGTCTGATCATGCTGGGAGTCGTTCGCGCCCGGCTGGGAATGGGTGACAGCTTGGCCCAATTCCTGGCGGACTTCGGAGACTACTTTAAACCAAACGGTCCCAACGGAAAATTCCTGAAGCTCGGGGTCTATCCGGAGACCTTTGCCGCTGCCGGCGTGATCGCTGAACACCTGTTGCAGTCGCATCCGGATGCAACGGGGAAGCAATTGCTGCGCCTATTCCCGGCGCTACCCGAGGGGATGGACGCGCGCTTTGCGGGGCTGTTGGCAGAGGGAGGCTTTGAAGTGACGGCGGAAAGGCGGCGAGGGCGCGTAAGGAAACTTGAGCTGATCAGCCGCCGTGGGGACCCCTGCCGGATTTTGAATCCCTGGGGAAAAGAGCACGTTGGGCTGAGTGCGGAAGGCAGAAAGCGTGGCCCTCTCGCCGGCGATGTGCTGGAGTTTCCGACACGAGCGGGTGGCACTTACCGGCTCACGCCTTCTTGAAGCCGACATACCCCCGCCGGTCGACAGATCCCGCTGATTTGCATCTTAGAAAGGTTCTTATCTTGACGCACTACACATTCAGTGTCGGCACCAAATAGTAACGTTTATTATGAGGCGTTGTGTATTGCCATGCAGACCGGAGGCGGCAAAATCTTCTACCTTGATATCAAGCCAGAGCCATTTGGCTAAAAGTTGCGCGAGCTGGAAGCGACCCAAGGTTCATTGATGCTTTTCTCTGAGACGATCCCCTCGTTAACTGCTAAACTGACGCGCAAAGGTGTTGCATAAAGGAATGAGATTTTAGTACTGCCTTGATGCCACAAACAAAGAGTTTGCAGCATCTTCGCTGGTACGTAGGAGGTGTTTGGTGGCTCCAATAAAAAGACGCGATTTTCTGGGCACAGCGGGCAAGCTATCAGCAGCAGCCACGCTTCTCCATTTTGGATGGAGCGGGGCAGGTCTTGCTGCCTCATGGGCCGGCGGAGCAGCGGACAACATCGGCGACAAGGCCGTCGCCCCCTCGGCCGAGGAGTTCGCGCAAGCCAGAGCGTGGGTTAAGAGAAACTTCCCCGCCTCGGGGCCTGCGGCCGAACTTCCGCCGTTCTCGTTTGTTTTTGACGGCAAGGCTTCGAGCGAACTCCTGAAAACATGGAAACGGAGCGCCCGGCGCGAGAGAGGCCGTGGGCCTGCGAGGCACCAATCCATTGTGTATCACGATCCCGCAACAGGGCTCGAGTTGCGCTGCGAAGTCACAACCTACTCAGATTTCCCTGCGGTGGAATGGGTCCTGTATTTTGAAAACCGAGGGCAGAAGCCGTCCCCGATCCTGGAACAGGTGCGGGCGCTGGACACACAATTCCAAAGCCATGACGGACGCTTTGTTTTCCACTGGGCCTTGGGCAGCGACGCCAAACCCACGGATTTCGCGCCGAGGGATCAGGAACTGGAGCCCGGAGGACAAGTATCCCTTGCGCCGGTTGGCGGCCGGTCGTCGAATACGACGGCGTTGCCGTTCTTCAATCTTGAGGCGCCCGAGGGCAAAGCCCGGCAGGAAGAGATGGAGAGAAGGCGGCCCGGCAGCGGAAGCCTCGATCCCGGCGGAGTCGTGATGGGCTTGGGCTGGAGCGGTCAATGGTCTGCAAGCTTTTCGCGCAAGGCCGAGACGGTTCACGCTGACGCCGGGATGGAACTGACGCACCTTCGGCTTGAGCCGGGCGAGCGTATCAGGACCCCGCGTATCCTGCTCCTCTTCTGGAAAGGCTCCGACCGGCTGAGAAGCCAAAATCTTCTCCGGCATTTTCTCCTTGCCCATCACACGCCGCGGCCCGGTGGTTCCCAACCCAGGCTTCCGGTTGCTGCATGCTCCTGGGTTGCGTTTGACAGTGGCAACAAAGTCACCGAAAAGAATCAGATTGAGTTTGCATCCACGTACAAGCGGATGATGCCCATCGACACCTTCTGGCTGGATGCGGGATGGTTCGAAGGAGGTTGGCCAAATGGGGTGGGCAACTGGTTTGCAAAGAAAGACGCTTTCCCCCGTGGACTGGGACCGCTGGGCGAGGCGGTCCACAAGATGGGGATGCGCTTTATGGTCTGGTTCGAGCCGGAGCGGGTTCACCAGGGAACATGGTTGGATACTCATCATCCCGAGTGGGTGCTGGGGCAAGGCAAAACGAAACCAACGGCCTGGTCAGGGGCGGATACGAAGCTCTTGAATCTGGGAAACGCTGCCGCCCGTCGATGGCTGACCGACCATATTTCGGAAATGATTAAGCAAGACGGCATCGACATCTACCGCAATGACTTCAATATGGACCCGCTGCCATACTGGCGGAACGCCGACGCTCCCGACCGGCAGGGCATGACGGAGATCCGCTATGTCGAAGGGCTCTACGATTTTTGGGACGCTCTCTTGAGGCAATATCCGAACTTGATGATTGACAACTGCGCGAGCGGCGGCCGGCGCATTGACCTGGAGACGATCTCGCGGAGCGTGGCGCTTTGGCGAACCGATTTCGCGCTGGCCAAAAAAGGGGAGCCGGGTGTTCAGGCGCAGGGGGTGGGCCTGGGCCTTTGGGTTCCGCTCAACGCCACTGCGGCAGGAGGGCTGCCGAATGTTTACACGAGCAGGAGTGCGATGGGCGCGGGCTTGGTTTCCCTTTGGGATGTGCGCCCCCCCGATTTTGACGCGGCGCTGGCGCGGCGGATCGTGAATGAAGAAAAACGCATCAGCAAGTTTTACTCCGGTGATCTCTATCCGCTCACAGCAATCTCGGACAGTAATACTGCGTGGTTCGCATACCAGCTTGACCGGCCGGACCTGGGTGAAGGAATGATCATGGCTTTCCGGCGTGAAAAGGCCCCGGAGGAATCGTGGACCGTGAAATTGAGGGGGCTAAACGCCGGTCGTAGTTATGAGGTTCAGGATCTCGACACGGGAGGGAAGACGGTTTATACGGGCAAAAAACTGGCCACAGGCTTGCGGCTCGATATCGCTCGCACGCCGGGCTCAAGGCTGCTGATTTATAGGGTTATGAAATAGCCTGGGCTGGTTGTTTGTGGCCGAGAGATCGCGTCGGCGCTGCCGGATGCTAAGCGGGATCAAAGCAAACGCTGGCAACGCAGGATTTTCTTAGGTGAAGGCTTAGACGGTTATTCTCGTACTCGAGGCGAGTAATGGAAAATCAGGACGGACGGATTCGGCGCAGGAACTTTCTAGCTTTGGGAGGAGTAAGCCTGGCTGGATTGGTCTCCGAGAAGGTCCAGGCGATCAGGAAGGGGGCTTTCAACCAGAGCGGAAACGATCCAAGCGGCGAAGGAATGACTGCGGTACGAACCTTGACCGGTACCTGGTACTTGGCCACAGACCCGCAGAACGTCGGTCAGATGAAGCGATGGTATGAAGGTTCCTTGCCGGGCGCGCAGCCCACCCGGGTACCGTCAACTATTCAGGAGGTTTTTCCTGGGTATCACGGAGTGGTCTGGTACTCGCGAGAGTTCATACCCCCGGTGCATCCGCATCTGCAGGGCCGCTACCTTCTGCGGTTCGAGAATGTGGACTATTTGGCTTCCGTCTGGGTGAACGGGATCCTAGTGGGCAGCCATGAGGGTGGGGATACGCCTTTCGTTCTGGATGCGACGCATGCCGTTAAGCCGGGGCACAACAACAAGCTGACCGTTCGAGTCTTGAATCCCGGTAATAAGCGGATTGACGGGATTGTTTTGGGCGATACCCCTCACCAATTCAAGAGGCTTCCCTATGTGAATGGCGCCATGTTTGACTACGGAGGCATCATTGGACCGGTGGAACTGCTGTTGGCGCCGGCCGTTCGAGTGGAAAATCTTTATGTGAGGCCGGAGTGGGAGACCGGGAGAATCCTGGTGCAAGTAAATGTCCGCAATGCCGCCCGGAAACCCAGTCGCGGGCATCTTGTTTTGTCTGTGGCGCCGGCGGCAAGCGGAGAGACGCTTGTGGCCAGCCATCTGCAGCATGACCTTCCACCAGGAGATACGCTGATCAAAGCCGAATTGCACGTGGAGGGACACCGATTGTGGGATATTGCTGACCCTTACCTGTACCAGGTGAAGGCGAGCGTGCGGGCTGGAGGAATAGAGGGAGTCGACGAAAGCTCCGTGCGCTGTGGCTTTCGGGATTTCCGGGTCGTAGACGGCTATTTCCGGCTGAACGGGAAACGACTTTACTGGCGAAGTACTCACACGCTTAACCATTGCCCGATTGGCCAGATTCTGCCCCCGAACAACGCTCCCGATATCCTTCGTCGTGACATGTTGTATGCGAAAGCGGCGGGTTTTAACGGGGTTCGCTTCATTGCCGGTCTTGCCTACCCTTATCAACTGGATCTGTGCGACGAAATCGGCCTTTTGGTTTGGGAAGAGTCGATGGCGAGCTGGCTTCCGGCGCCCTTTCCTGGAATGAAGGAAAAATATGAAGTCACGGTTCGAAACATGGTGCTTCGCGACCGCAACCATCCAAGTATCGCCATCTGGGGAATGCTCAACGAGACTCCGAACGGCCCGATCTTTCGGGAGGCGGTCGCCGCATTGCAGACGGTTCGGCCACTTGACGACACGCGCCTGGTGCTGTTGTCAAGCGGGCGATGGGACGGTCAGCCCAGCATTGGTTCAGTCAGCAATCCCGGCAGTTCGGAATGGCAGCACGTGTGGGGCTTGGAAGCGCCCGGGGCGCACCCACTCTCTACAAGCAAGATAGGAGGATACTGGAAGGACTCCGGTGATGCGCACTTCTATCCCGAGGTGCCCCAGACGCCGCAAGTGAATCGGGAAATTCGAACTCTGGGCCAGAACAGCAAGCCGGTGTTTCTTTCGGAATATGGGATTGGCAGCATGATGAATGTCATTCAGGACGCTCGAATGTTCCAGCAGGCGGGCGCCCACCCTGACCTTGAAGACTACACCTTGATGCGCTCAATGGCTGAACGGTTCACCGCCGACTGGAACCGCTGGGGGATGGACGGCGTGTATCCGTTTCCGGAAGACATGCTGCAGGAAAGCCAGCGGCGGATGGCGCGTCACCGGCTGCTGGGTTTCAATCTGATCCGCTCCAATCCAAAACTTTGTGGATTCAACCTGACGGGGATGCTGGACCATGTGATGACCGGCGAAGGTGTTTGGAGGTTCTGGCGAGACTGGAAGCCAGGGGCGATGGACGCCATGCAAGACGGCTGGTGGCCGCTGCGCTGGTGTTTGTTTGTTCAGCCGGAGCACGGCTACGTAGGCCGGCCGTTCAGAATAGAAGGGGTACTGGCAAACGACGCCGCGCTTCAGCCGGGAGAATACCCGGCGCGATTCAGGATTTGCGGCCCGAGCGGCATCGCTTGGGAGCGGCAGACAGTGGCACGCATTCCACGACCGGCGGCGGGGCATGACGGACCGCTGGCCGTACCCGTACTGAACGAAGAGGTAGCGCTGAGCGGACCGCCGGGAACTTACGAATTGGTCGCAACCCTGGAGCAAGGCGGAGCGCCAAAGGGAAGGGCCTGGCAATTCTATCTTTCTGATGCCACCTCACTGCCCCGGCTGAACCAGACGGTGACGGCGTGGGGGATTGAGGAAAAGACGGAGACATGGCTAAGGGCGCATGGAGTAACGTGCGAGCAATTTGGAGGGTCCGCACCGAGCCGGCGCGAGATCATTCTGGTGGGTGACTTATCAAAGGTGGGGGCAGATGGAAACACCTGGAAGGATCTGGCACAACGGATGGCGCGGGGGAGTGCGGTTGTGTTCCTTTCGCCGTTGGCTTTCCAACGGGGAAAAAACAAGGTGAGCTGGCTGCCCCTGGCCAAGAAAGGGCGCTGCTACAAATTTGGCGACTGGCTGTACCACAAGGAATGTGTAGCCAAGGCACACCCGATTTTTGACGGCTTGCAGGGCAAGGGAATTCTGGATTGGTACTACTACGGGCCCGTGATTCCCCATCACCTCTTCGACGGACAGGAGACACCCGACGAAGTGGTTGCAGCAGCGTTTGCCGCCGGTTATTCAATCCATGGAGGTTATGCGTCGGGAATATTGCTGGGTTCCTATCGGCTTGGTGCGGGCCGATTTTGGGTGAACACCTTTCCGGTGTTAGAGAACCTGGACGCGCACCCGGCGGCAGATCGTATCATTCTCAACCTTATCGACTATGCGTCAAGGTTTGTGAAAACACCGATCGCAGCACTTCCTTCCAATTTCGATGCGCAGCTCAAAGCGATCGGATACTCAGAATGACCTGCCGCAGCAAATTGATGGAGTGGCAGTCACTTACTTGGAAAGCGGTTAACCTTATTTCAACGAGCCTGCCCGCCGGCGCAGGTTACTTTCGCCAGCTGCAACTTTTGAAGTCGACAGGCACTGCGAGCGTCACGGCAAGACAACTCGTGACGTTAACAAACTCCCTGGAGGAGTTTCAAAGCTGAATCGATGGGCCGACTGCGCTCGGCGCAATGCTTGAACAAAGGAGATACGAATGAGCGGTGAATGGGACAGGCGCGAATTCATGAAGAGTTTAATTTTGCCGGCGGGTATGCTTTCCGTAAGCCTGCGCGGACAGGCGCAGGCCGGGCAGATGCATGGCGGAGTGCCGCTCGTAGCCTTTCGAATCGCGCCCAGGCATTGGCTGACGGACGACTGTTTCGATGCATTACTTGATTTTTTCGCGCGACAACCCGGGGCGGTGGACGAGCTTGCTTTCTTCACATCCGAGACACACCCTCCCTTGCCCATGGAAGTAATCCGCCCAAGGGCTGAACGGCTCCGAAAGATACTCCCGCGCGTCCGCCAGCACGGAATGAAGGCCGGCGTCAACGTTCTCGCCACCATGGGGCATCATGAGGAAAACCTCGCAAACTCTCTCAACAAACCCTGGCAGCACGTAATGGATCCCTCGGGAAACATCTCCCGCGGATCGTACTGTCCCGCCCATCCCGAACTGATCAATTACGCCCGAGAGCTTCATTCAACCATCGCTGAGGCAGGTCCTGACTTCATCTGGATTGACGACGATGTGCGGCTCGAGGGCCACGGCCCGGTCAGGTTCACTTGCTTCTGCGACCTCTGCGTTCAGCAGTTCTCCCGCCAGGTCGGAACGCAATTTACACGGGAGACGCTGGTGGCGGCCTTCGCTTCCGGGACGCTGGAGGAACGCCTCCATTTGCGCCGCGAATGGCTGGAGCGCAACCGGCGGGTGATCGACAACCTGTTGCGAAATATCGAGGAAGCTGTGCATCTGGTGAAGCCCGGGCTCCCACTGGGTTATATGACCGGAGACCGCTTCTATGAAGGCTACGACTTTGAGCGCTGGGCAAAGACGCTGGCCGGTCCCGGGCAGTCGCCGGTGCGCTGGCGTCCGGGCGGAGGCTTTTACTCTGACGAAGATCTGCTGGGGCTGGTCGATAAAGCCAACGCCTTGGGCCGCCAAGTATCGGCGCTGCCGCCCCAGGTCGAAACCATCGAATCGGAGGTAGAGAGCTTTCCTTATCAGCGATTGCGAAAAAGCCGGCAAGCCACCGTGGTCGAAGCGGCGGCGTACATGGGCGCGGGCACGACGGGGTCGGCGTTTAACGTCCTCAGCATGTACAAAGACCCGCTCGGAGAGTACGTCCCTCTTTTTGACCGCATCTCGCAAGATCGCTCTTTTTACCAAAAGTTGCAGTCGGCGCTGGGACGGGACAGGGCGACGGGGATCTGGCCTGCATGGAATCGTGATCTTTTCAGCGCAGTGAATCCGGATGGCAACTGGCTTTCGGATTACAAATTAACTTTCAACGAGACATACGTGCTAGGCCAAATCGGGATTCCTCTTTGTTACCATCCCGACGGCGGCACGGCAACGGCCCTTGCGGGTTCCACCGTGTTTGCATTTTCGCAACAAGAGCTCCGCCACATCTTTTCGGGCGGCGTCCTCATGGACGGAAAAGCGTGGCTGGCCATGAAGCGCCTGGGAATGGAAAGATGGACGGGCGTGCGTGCAATGGAAAATGTCGATCATGATGCGACCGAGGTTCTTTCAAAGCATCCGATCAACGGCCGGTTCGCCGGCTGGTCCAGGGATTGCCGGCAATCCTTCTGGCGGGAGCGTGCGTACCGCTTGCAGGCTCAAGATGACGGCGTGGGAATCCTGGCGGGGATGGTCGATTACGGCGGCCGCAATCTCGGGCCCTGCATGACAGCCTACCGCAACGAACTCGGCGGCCGTGTGGTTATTATGGGATATTTCCCCTGGAGCCAGATTCATAGTCTGGAAAAGTCATCCCAAATGAAGGCGGTCTGTGCCTGGACCAGCCAGGGACGTCTGCCGGTCGTAGCCGAGTCCTTCAAGAAAGTTGTGCTCTGGTGTCGTGAAGGCGCCGGAGGAAAGAAAGCCATCGTCGTGTTGAACGCCTCGCTCGATCCTGTCGAAAGATTATCGTTGCGAGTGCTGACCAGGGAAACTGCTTTCACGCAGATTGGCCCAACCCAAAAACCGAAGGAGATCTCCGCCGAGCGACTTCCCTCCTCCCATGGATATGTTCGAGTGATCCTGTCCGATCTTGCGCCGTGGAGCGCCCACCTGCTGGTCATGGGGCGGACCTGAAGAGCCTACTTACAACGATGCGATATGCCTACCTGGCTCCGAAGCATCTTTCCAACGCGATAGGGCGTTTAGATACGCCAATCCGCACCGCGATTAGTACCAAGGCACCGGGCCGAACATTCTAAGAAGTCACATTCCGCGACAAAGCTGTTGGAAGAAAAGGGAGAGACATCATGGTGGGCCCAGCAGGACTCGAACCTGCGACCGACGGATTATGAGTCCGCTGCTCTAACCAACTGAGCTATGGGCCCAAAGCTTGATGAACCTGCGTCTCAACCGCTCACTCATAAGCGGGAAGTGGTTGCGCCTAACGCCAACTCATGATGGCCTGGCTTCGATCCCGTTAGTGCGCGCCACAGAGGTCCAAACCCACCTTCTTTAATCTACTCGCAAAAGCGCGCCGCAGGCAATGCCAAGTAAAACCCGCGATCTCCGCGTTCCCAACTGCAAGCGGATCCCGGTTTACTCAAGCTCCGGGTGCGCTTTTGCCCAACGGTAATATTGATCCAGATTGTAAAACGTCCGGTACTTGGTAAGCTGATGCCGGGTCTCGACCGGAACGCTGAAGTTCAGGCTCCATGAATCTCCCACCTTGCGCATCCAGTCCCTCAGCAGTCCATCCATCTCACGCTGCACGGACCCGCTCTGGGAAGCATTCGCGAGATTATCCATTTCAAACGGATCCTTCTTGAGGTCATAGAGCAACCATGGACGGGACTCGGTGCGCGCGTACAGATACTGATGGGTTCTTACGGCGCGCCATCCGTGCTCCAGGCCATTGTCGCCGCCGGGGCCAAAAATCTGGAAAAACGCCGATGAAGGCCCGCTTTCGCTTGAGCCCAGAACGATTTTGGATAAGTCCGTCCCCTGCATCCAGGCTGGAACCTCGATCCCGCACAGCGACAGCAGCGTGGGGGCGATATCCAAATGCGTGAAGAGAGCTTCTTTTTTCTGTCCTCCCTGCACCTGGCGAGGCCAGCGCAGGACACCGGGCACGCGAATGCATTCTTCCCAAGGCAGGCGTTTCCAAATCTCTCCGTGCGAGCCGAGCATCTCGCCGTGGTCCGATAGGAAGAAGACAATGGTGTTTTCCTTAAGCCCCAGCAGTTCCAGCGTCTTCATGAGCTTGCCGACTTGATCGTCGATAGCGGTCATGGCGGCGTATTGCGCGGCCAGATCCTTTCTTCCTCCTCCTTCAATCCCTTTGACCCAATTCGGACGCAGCTTCAGATCTTCCGGGTTGTACATTTTCAGGTACTGCGGAGGCATGACAAAAGGCCGGTGAGGAGCCCCAATGCTGACGGTCAAAAAGAAAGGCGTGTCCTGGGTCTCGTAAAGGAACTCAATAGCCAGGTCCGTCCAAACCTCGGGCGTGTACTGGTGGATGAGATGCGCCACGCCGGTATCGCGAAAGTACCAGTTGTAGAAGTAATTGTGATTGCATTCATTGGCCGCCCAGAATTTGATTCCGTGCCGGCGCGGTCCGGGAGGAGTGAAGGCGGGAGCTTGCGGCCCGCCGTCCAGGTGCCACTTGCCGATCAGGCCCGTCCGGTATCCAGCCTGGTCAAACAAGGCATGCATCGTCGTCACGGATTCCCGCAAGCGGAGGTCGTTCACAAGCATTCCGTTCCGGCTGGCGTACATGCCGCTATAGATGTTGGCCCGGGCGGGAGCACATAACGGAGTGTTTGCAAAAGTGTGCGGAAACAGAACGCCCTCTGAGGCTATCTGATCGATGTGGGGAGTCCGCACGTCGGCGTTACCCGCGCATCCCAGGTCCTGGCCCCGCCAGCTGTCCGGAAAGATGAGCAGGACGTTCGGCCGGGAGCCGGCCGGCGTCCCGCTCATCTTTCGGCCTTTTGCACCCTTCGCGAGAGCCAGCCCGGCAAGCGAGCCTGTCCCCGTCTTGAGGAATGCCCGGCGCGTTTGCTTCTTACCGTCAGAAAGATTCGCCATCTGCCTCTCCTGGAATTCAAGATCGCCCGCAGCGGGTCTTGCCACCATTGCATCTTAAACTGACACGACCCTCAGCAGTGTACCAGACCCGTTTCCCCCTCGAATAAAAGAAATGCTTCGCAACAACAGCGCGGCCGTAACGGCTCTTGTTGTCCGTTTTTTGGGCCACGAATGAGACACAGCATGGTAGGCTGGACCCGATCAAAAATTCATACGCGATGCGGGGCAACACCATGACGGGGACCTCGTGCTAATCCAAAAACTTATTCAAGACGCTCTGACCGAGTCATCCCTTCAATCTTCGTTGGGATTGCGCCGCTGCCCTTCAGCCAAACTGGTCCATCCCAGGCGGCGCCGCCACGATCAAACAAAATCTGACTCGCAAAGCAAAGGAGTGGCTAAGATGATTTCTCTCAGGGCTGCCTTGCGGTTTCGTAGGGGATTCCACAGGGTGTTTGCGCTGCTCGCCATCGGCATGCTGGGTGCTTTGGCCGTCCAGGGGCAGACCCCGGCAACCCAATTGAAAGTCGCGGCGGTGCAGTTTCGCTCTTCGTTCGATGTGAAAGACAATGGCAAGCGGATGAGCGAATTCCTGAGTTGGCTTGCCGCCGAGGGCGTTCAGGTGGCCGTGTTTCCCGAGTGCGCGCTGACGGGCTATTACCACACGCCGACCATGCCCACCCCGGAAAAGGAAATTGCCGCCGCAGAAGAACAGTTACAGCAAACCTGCCGCGCCAAGAAGATCGCCGCGGTTTTCGGAAGCACCTACAAAATTAACGGCCACACCTACGACACCGCCGTTGTTTTCGACGCCTCAGGAAAACTGGTGGAACGCTACGGAAAGATCTATCTGGCGGAAAAATGGGACGTGCCCGGCAACCACATCGCCTATTTCAAGCTCGCGGGAGTTCCCTCCACCGTCATCGTCTGCCACGACGAGCGTTATCCGGAATTGGTTCGGCTTCCGGCGCTTGAAGGCGCCCGGATTGTCTACTACATCAGTTCGGAATCTTCGCTCAAGTCGCCTTCCAAGCTGATTCCCTATCGGGCGCAGATGATGGCCAGGGCGGTGGAAAACGGCGTATTCGTGGTGGCGGCAAACGCCCCCGCCAATCGGGACCTTTCAGGTTCGCACGGCCAAAGCCGCATCATTGCGAGTGACGGAAACATTATCAAGGAAGCGTCTATTTTTGGCGAAGACGTTTTGATTTCAACGCTGACCATCAAGGCAAGAAAGCCGACGTGGCCGCAGACTTCCCTGCAGGGTCCTCTGGCCAACTGGTGGCGCTCAGGTCTCGAATGGATGATGAAGAACCGCCACCGGCAGCTCAATTAGAGCGTTTTTAATTTAAGTGTATACATTGTGTGCTATGATGCCTCTGCCGGTAGAGGGGAGGCAAAGATGCAATCCTATTCGCAGGACTTGCGAGATCGGGTGTTATGGGCCTTGGAACGCGG